>JAESGS010000054.1_pt1 | contig 255219 bp, 229 predicted proteins | sample 9269761 | NCBI WGS metagenome assembly JAESGS01 (sample SAMN15741799, study PRJNA653493) | algae metagenome | isolation source: Cyanosarcina radialis HA8281-LM2 and co-occurring heterotrophs from damp... | place: USA: Makauwahi cave, Hawaii | collected 2011-01-06 | reverse complement strand
CGACCTGATGGCGGCGATGCTGGAGCAGAAGATCGGCCATCCCAAAGCCGGCGCCAACACCGCCTGGGTGCCGTCTCCGACGGCCGCGACGCTGCACGCGACGCATTATCACAAGGTGAACGTCGCCAAGGTGCAGGCCGAACTGAAGGCCCGCGCCCGCGCCAGCCTGGCCGATATCCTGTCGGTGCCGGTCGCGACGCGGCCGAACTGGACGCCGGAGGATATCCAGCGCGAGCTCGACAACAATGCGCAGGGGATTCTGGGCTATGTGGTGCGCTGGGTCGACCGGGGCGTCGGCTGCTCGAAGGTGCCCGACATCAACGATGTCGGCCTGATGGAAGACCGCGCGACCTTGCGCATCTCCGCGCAGCATATGGCGAACTGGCTGCATCACGGCGTCTGCTCTCGCGATCAGGTGATGGAGACGATGAAGCGCATGGCTTCAATTGTGGACCGGCAGAACGAGGGCGATCCGCTCTACGCGCCGATGGCGCCCGATTTCGACAACTCGGTCGCGTTTCAGGCGGCGTGCGACCTGGTGTTCAAGGGACGTGAGCAGCCGAACGGCTATACGGAGCCGGTGCTGCACCGGCGGCGGCTGGAGTTGAAGGCGAAGCGGGACGGGTGATTGGTTCTGTCCTGAAATGATTGTGCTCTACGACACCCCCCTCTGGCCTGCCGGCCATCTCCCCCTCAAGGGGAGAGATTGCTCTCTCGGCCGACACCGCGTGATCTCCCCCCTTGAGGGGGAGATGGCCGGCAGGCCAGAGGGGGGTGCGTTGGCATCGACCCATCCATGATCCTCCTCGCCATCGACACCTCCGCCGGTCTCTGCGCCGCCTCGATCCACGATACCGCTGCCGGCGAACGGGGCCGTTGCGTGCGCGATCTCGGCAAGGGTCATGCCGAACATCTGATGGCGGTGATCGATGAGGCGTTGGCGGCGGCGGGCACGGCTTATGCCGATCTCGACAGGCTCATGGTCTCGGTCGGGCCGGGGTCGTTCACCGGCATCCGCGTCGGTGTGTCGGCCGCGCGCGGGTTGGCGCTGGCGCTGAAAATCCCGGCGGTCGGCGTGACGACGCTCGAAGCACTTGCCTTCGAGGCGCACAAGAAGCACGCGGGACGAAACGTGCTTGCCTTGCTCGACGGGGGTCGGGGCGAACTCCGTGCCGCGCTTTACGGCGCGGCGGGCGAGGAAATCGCGCCACCCGCAGTGATCGATCTCGACACGGCCGTCCGCATGGCCGCGCGCGACGGCGCGATCCTCGTCGGCACGGCTGCCGACATGGTGAACGCTGCGGCGGGCGGCGCGCTCGACATCGCCGGGCGACAGGCGACGGCCGACATCGCGACCTATGCGACAATCGGCCTGGCGAAGACCGATGCCGGCGCACGCCCGACGCCGCTTTACCTGCGCTCGGCGGACGCCAAGGTGCAGGAAGGATTTGCCGTGGCGCGACAGGATGCGCCATGAAGGTGCCGTTCTGGTCGAGCCCACGCGAATTCGCCGTCGAACCGCTGGAAATCGAGGATGCGGCGGCGCTGCCGCGCATTCACGAGGAGGATTTCGTCCGGCCCTGGTCGGAGGACGAGTTCGCCGATCTGCTCGCGCAGGGGAACGTCTTCGGCTTCGCAGCGCGCGAGGTCGGCAAGCGGCATCTGGGGCCGGTGGGCTTCGTGCTGGTGCGCCAAGCCGCCGACGAGGCGGAAATCCTGACCGTCGCGGTCGCGCGCTCGGCGCGGCGGCTCGGGCTCGGGCGCAGCCTGATGGACGCCGTGCTGCGTGCGCTCCACACGGAGCGCACTGCCTCGCTCTTCCTCGAAGTCGACGAGACCAATGCGCCGGCGATCGCGCTCTACAAGCGCCTCGGCTTCATCCAGGTCGGCAAGCGCCCCGACTATTACAAGCAGCCGGGCGGCGGGCGCACGGGCGCGATCGTCATGCGCCGCGACCTGTACTGATCGATGCGCGCCAAGGCGAAGCTCGGCTTTGCGCTGATCGGCTTTGCGCTGGGAACATTGGCGCTCGTCGCTTGGCAGGCGGCGATGAGGGCGGCGCGCCTTGGCGATCCGCGCCGGCCGGCGCTTCTCTGGCACAAAATGGTGCTCGCCCTGCTCGGCATTCGCGTTCATGTGACCGGGCAGCTTTCGCCGCAACGCCCGCTGCTGATCGCGGCGAACCACGTGTCCTGGACGGACATCATGGTGCTCGGCTCGATCGCGCCGGTGAATTTCATCGCCAAGGCGGAGGTCGCGACATGGCCGGTGCTGGGCCGGCTCTTTCGCTCGCAGAACTCGGTCTTCGTCGAGCGCGACGCGCGGCATCGCTCCGGCCACCAGACGCGGGAAGTGGCCGAAACGCTGAAATCGGGCGATCCGCTGGTGCTTTTCGCCGAAGGAACTACGGCTTGCGGCAATCGTCTCCTGCCGTTCAAGTCGACTCTCTTCGGCGCGGCGGCGCAACTGTCCGACGCGGCGTTCGCGGTGCAGCCGGCGGCGCTCTTTTATTCGCGGCTGCACGGCATGGCGATGGGACGCAGGCATCGCGCGCGCTATTCGTGGATCGGCGACGAGGAACTGGTGCCGCATCTTTTGCGCATCATCGAAAGCGGGCCGGTCGACGTGGAGGTGCGTTTCGGCGAGCCGATCGGCTTTGCGGGTTCGAACCGCAAGAAGGTCTCGGCACGCTCGGAAGCGGCGATCCGCGATCTGGTGACCGGAGCGCGGCGCGGCGCGAAGCTGTGATCGCCATCGGTCTGTCCTTCGGCGCCAAAAAGCGCTAGAGGCTCGCCGCATGGAACAGACAGATACGATTGCCCGCGATACGGCCCGCGCGACCGAGACCCGAAAGGTCTTCGTCAAGACCTATGGCTGCCAGATGAACGTCTACGATTCGCAGCGCATGTCCGATGCGCTCGCCGCCGACGGCTACGAGCCGACGCAGACGATCGAGGACGCCGATCTGGTGCTGCTCAACACCTGCCACATCCGCGAGAAGGCGGCCGAAAAGGTGTATTCCGAGCTCGGCCGCATCCGCGACCTGAAGAACGAGCGGGCCGCCGAGGGCAGGCAGATGGTGATCGGCGTGACGGGCTGCGTGGCGCAGGCCGAGGGCGACGAGATCCTGCGCCGCGCGCCGGCGGTCGACCTCGTGGTCGGCCCGCAGACCTATCACCGCCTGCCGGCGGTCGTTCGCCGGGCGCGCGCGGGCGAGAAGGTGATCGAGACGGACTACGCGCGGGAGGACAAGTTCGACCATCTGCCGCAGCCCGATCGCAAGATCGTCCGGGCGCGTGGCGTCACCGCGTTCCTGACCGTACAGGAGGGCTGCGACAAGTTCTGCACCTTCTGCGTGGTCCCCTATACGCGCGGCTCGGAAATCTCGCGGCCCGTCGCGCAGATCGTGAGGGAGGCCGAGCGGCTGGTGGAAGGCGGCGTGCGCGAGATCACCCTGCTCGGACAGAACGTCAATGCCTGGCACGGCGAGGGCGTGGCCAAAGGGGGATCAACACGCGAGTGGGGGCTCGGCGAATTGCTGTTCCGGCTGGCTCAGATTCCGGGGCTCGCGCGGCTGCGCTACACGACGAGCCACCCGCGCGACATGGACGACGCGCTGATCGCCGCGCATCGCGACCTTGAACAATTGATGCCCTATCTCCATCTGCCGGTTCAGTCGGGTTCGGACCGCATCCTGAAGGCGATGAACCGCAAGCACACGGCCGACGACTATTTGCGGCTGGTCGACCGCATTCGCGGCGTGCGCGGCGACATCGCGATGTCGGGCGATTTCATCGTCGGCTTCCCTGGCGAGACCGACGAGGACTTTGAAGCGACGATGAAGCTGGTGCGCGAAGTGGATTATGCACAGGCTTTCTCGTTCAAATATTCAGCCCGGCCGGGAACACCGGGCGCCGAGATGAAGTTCCATGTCGAGGAACGCGTGAAGGACGAAAGGCTTCAGGAATTGCAGGCTTTGCTGACAAATCAGCTCGAAGCCTTCACCCAAAGCCGCGTCGGCATGGAGATGGACACGCTGATCGAGAAGCCCGGACGCCGCGATGGACAGATCGTCGGACGCTCGCCCTGGCTGCAGCCGGTGATTCTTGATGAAACCGTCGGCCGAATCGGCGACATTGTCCGGGTGAAGGTATTGAGCGCCGGCCGCAACAGCCTGTTTGCCGAGCCGGTCTGAGGTCAGGCACCAATGAGGAGAGCCGATTGAGCGTCGCACCGGAACTGAAGCCCGGCCCCCAGGGGGCGTCGGATATGGCGCATATCGTCCTCACCTTCGACAATAACGGCCTTGCTTCGGCTCTCTACGGCCAGTTCGACCAGAACCTGGCGCGTATCGAGCAGAAGCTCGGCCTCGACATCCGCTCCAAGGGCAACCAGCTTTCGATCCGCGGCGAACCGGGCGCGGCCGAACAGGCGCGCCGCGCGCTCGATTATCTCTACGGTCTTCTCCAGAAGGGCCACGACGTCTCGCCGTCGGAGGTCGACGGCGCGATCCGCATCTCGATCGCGGCAGACGACCAGTTGACGCTGCCGACCCTCGAGCGCAAGGGCAAGATGGCCGCGGCGCAGATCGCGACGCGCAAGCGCACGATCTATGCCCGCTCGGTCAACCAGGACGCCTATATGCGCGCGCTGGAGCGGTCCGAACTCGTCTTCGGCATCGGCCCGGCCGGCACCGGCAAGACCTATCTGGCCGTCGCCCATGCGGCGATGCTGCTGGAGCGCGGCGCGGTCGAGCGCATCATCCTGTCGCGGCCGGCGGTGGAGGCGGGCGAGCGGCTGGGCTTCCTGCCGGGCGACATGAAGGAGAAGGTCGACCCTTATCTGCGCCCGCTCTATGACGCGCTCTACGACATGATTCCGGCCGACAAGGTGGAGCGCGCCATCGCGGCAGAGGTGATCGAGATCGCACCGCTCGCCTTCATGCGCGGACGCACGCTGCGCAACGCGGCGATCATCCTCGACGAGGCGCAGAACACGACGCCGATGCAGATGAAGATGTTCCTGACGCGCCTGGGCGAGGGCGGGCGCATGATCGTCACCGGCGATCCGAGCCAGATCGACCTGCCGCCCAACACCAAGTCCGGTCTCGTCGAGGCGCTGCGCATCCTCACCGACGTCCCCGGCATCGTCACCTGCCGCTTCAACGATGTCGACGTCGTGCGCCATTCGCTCGTCGCCGAGATCGTCCGCGCCTATGACCGCGAGGGCGCGGGACTGCCGGGCCGGGGTGCGATCCAGGTCTGAGATGGCGATCGAGATCGACATCGCGCGGGAAGCCGGCGGCTGGCCGGCGGAAGATGAATTGCGTGACTGTGCCGAGAAGGCGGCAGGCGCGGTTTTTTGCGAACTGGCGATTACCGATCCGGCCTCGGAGTTGAGCTTTCTTTTCACCGACGATGCGTCGATCCGCATTCTCAACCGCGACTGGCGCTCAAAGGACAAGGCGACGAACGTCCTGTCCTTCCCCGCATTCGAGGTCGCGCCTGGGAGCCCGTTGCCGCCGATGCTCGGAGACATTATCCTTGCTTTCGAGACGGTTTCGGCGGAGGCCGCACTGGAAGAAAAGCCCTTCGCGCACCATCTGTCCCATCTCATCGTCCACGGATTGCTGCATCTTCTGGGCTACGACCACGAAAATGACGCAGAAGCGGACGAGATGGAGGGGCTGGAACGCAGGGTGCTCGCGCGTCTTGCCATTCCCGATCCGTATGTCTAACTGGTAGGGCCAACGCGGCCTTAGGGACAATGAACGAACAAACGCAGATTGAGGCTTCCCCCGACCGGGCAGAAGCAGGCGGCTCCGACGAAAGTTCGGACGCCCAAAGTAGGACCGCTGGCGCCGCCGGCAAGTCCACAACCTTCCTCCACAGGCTCTCGGGGCTCTTCCGGCCCAGGAACGGCTCGTCGATCCGAGAGGATCTGGCCGATGCGCTGGACGAGCATTCGCTGGATTCTGCCGGCTTCTCGCCGGGCGAACGGGCGATGCTCAAGAACATCCTGCGGCTGCGCGAACTGAAGGTCGAGGACGTCATGATCCCGCGCGCCGACATCCAGAGCGTCGAGATCACGATGACGCTCGGCGACCTGATGGTGACCTTCGAGCGGCTCGGCCATTCGCGGATGCCCGTCTATGGCGAGACGCTGGACGACCCGCGCGGCATGGTCCACATCCGCGACGTGATCGCCCACATCACCCGCACGGCCGGGCAGAAGCGCACGCGCGCGACGAAGAAGCCGCTCGACGCCGCAACCCTCGACCTCTCCAATGTCGAACTGGGCAAGAGCATCGGCGAATTGAGCCTCGTCAGAAAGCTGCTGTTCGTCCCGCCCTCCATGCTCGCCTCGGACCTGATGGCGCGAATGCAGGCCGAACGGCTGCAGATGGCGCTCGTCATCGACGAATATGGCGGCACCGACGGCCTCGTCTCGCTCGAGGACATCGTCGAGATGGTCGTCGGCGACATCGAGGACGAGCATGACGACGACGAGGCGATGATCACCCAGACCGGTGAAGGTGTCTTCATCGTCGACGCCAAGGCAGAGATCGACGATGTCGCCGAAAAGATCGGCGACGCGTTCTCGGCCGGCGAGCACGGTGAATATGTCGATACGATCGGCGGCATGATCTTCAACGCGCTCGGCCGGGTGCCCGCGCGAGGTGAAGTGGTCCAAGCGATCCCCGGCTTCGAGTTCCATGTGCTCGACGCCGACCCGCGCCGCGTCAAGCGCGTCCGCATCGTCCAGAGCCGGGTCACGGATCGGCGCCGCCGGCAGGTGAGGCAGGCGACGAACTAGGGCTGAGGCGGAAGGCGGAAGGCGGTTTTTTTCGAAGAGAGACCCCCACCCTTTATCCCTCCCCACAAGGGGGAGGGGGACGTGAGCGCCGCGCCATTTCCGTCACTCTTTGCGCCTCGCCGAACGGCTCGCGCCAAGTGGACGCCCTCCCTCCCCCTTGTGGGGAGGGATAGAGGGTGGGGGTCGCCCTTCGCAAAAGCCATTCTCGCGCTGTCGTTTGGAAAGCCTCCGCGCCTTTGCTAAAGAGGTGCGGGGTCTGATTCTGGCAGCGGACGGGTGAATGGAGCGCCTTGCAGGCAAGATAATTCTCCTGTCGGGTGCCGGCAGGGCCATGGCTGCCCTGTCAGCAGGCGCGCTCGCGAGCCTTTCGCAGGCGCCGTTCGATTTTCCGCTCGCCGCCTTCATCGCCTTTCCCGTTCTCGTCTGGCTGCTCGACGGTGCGGTCGCCGCGCCCGAGCGCCGCGGTTTGCGCCGCCTCGGACCGGCCTTCCTGGTCGGCTGGCTGTTCGGGTTAGGATATTTCGTCGCCGGCCTCTGGTGGACGGGGAACGCGCTTCTCGTCGAGGCCGACCTTTTTGCCTGGGCGTTGCCGCTGGCGATCATCGGCCTGCCGGCGCTGCTTGCGTTCTTCTACGCCTTTGCCGCAGCGCTTGCGAGAATCGTCTGGAGCGACGATATCGGCCGCATCGCGGCGCTCGCCGTCGCCTTCGCGCTCGCCGAATGGCTGCGCTCCGTGCTTTTTTCGGGCTTTCCCTGGAATGCGGTCGGCTATGCCGCCATGCCGGCGCCGCTTGCCATGCAGTCGATTGCCGTCGCCGGTGCGACCGGCGTCAATGTCCTTGCAGTCTTCGTCTTTTCGCTGCCCGCGCTTCTCGCGGGCCGCGCGCATTTGAAGCTCGGCGCGGCCCTCGGCGTCGGCCTGGTCGCGCTGCATCTTGGCTATGGCGCGCTGCGGCTGTCGCAGGCCGACGTGACGGATGGCGCGCAAACCATCGCGATCCGCGTGATCCAGCCGTCGATCCTGCAAAGCCAGAAATGGGACATGGCCGAGCGCGACCGGATATTCCAGGCGCATCTCGATCTGACGACACGCCCCGTCGAGGAAGGTGCGGCAGCGCCGGACGTGATCATCTGGCCGGAAACGTCCGTCCCGTTCCTCTTCGGTGACAGGCCCGATGCGCTGGCCGCGCTCGGCGCGGCGGTCGGCGAGGACCAGCGCCTGCTCGCGGGCATCGTTCGTGCGCAAGCCGTCGGCAACGGCGGCACGGATTACTACAATTCGATCGTCGTCATCGATGGAACGGGCGAGATCGTCGATGCCTTCGACAAGGTGCGGCTGGTGCCTTTCGGCGAATATCTTCCGTTCCAGGATTTCCTGTCGCGATTCGGCCTGCGGCAACTGGCGCAGAACATCGGCGGTTTTTCCGCCGGCGCGACGCGCCGGCCGCTCGACCTCGGCGGCGGCATCGCCGGCCTGCCCTTCATCTGCTACGAGGTGATCTTTCCCGGCATCGCGCCGCGCGGCGGCACGGATGCCAGGCTGCTGATCAACGTCACCAACGACGCCTGGTTCGGCGACACGCCCGGACCCTATCAGCATTTTCGGCAGGCCCAGCTTCGCGCAGTCGAATCAGGCCTGCCGCTCGTTCGCGCCGCCAACAACGGCATCTCCGCCGCGGTCGACGGCTATGGCCGCGTCATCGACGGGCTGGCGCTCGACGCTGTCGGCGTGCTCGACGTCGAGATACCGCTCGCAAGCGCCGATGCACTGGTTGCGCCGGTGCGTTCGGGTCTTGTCGGCTGGGGCCTCGTGATCGTATTGGCCGCCGCCGCCTGCGCCGGCAACCTGAAGTCGCACAATCGTGTTAATTGACACACATATATTAGCGAAACATATTCAGCGAACCGCGATCTAGAGTCGGTCGGGCCTTGGGGCGCTCGAACGACACGCGGCCAGAAGCGCAAAGCTCAACGACAATGGCCTGCTCCAATAGGCTGACACCATGATAACCAATAAGAAGAAGCCGAATCCGATCGACATCCATGTCGGCAGTCGGGTGCGGTTGCGTCGCAATATGCTTGGCATGAGCCAGGAAAAACTTGGCGAAATGCTGGGAATCACGTTCCAGCAGATCCAGAAATACGAGAAGGGCACGAACCGCGTCGGTGCAAGTCGCCTTCAGGCGATTTCAACCGTCATGAACGTTCCGGTTTCCTATTTCTTCGAGGATGCGCCAGGGCAGGATGACAACCGAGGCGGCTTCGCCGAGGATGACGGGTCGGCCTATGTGGTCGATTTCCTCAACAGTTCCGAAGGCCTTCAGTTGACCCGCGCCTTCATCAAGATCTCCGATCCGAAGATTCGGCGCCGGATTATCGATCTGGTCAAGTCGCTCGCATCCGTGGACGACGAAACGCCGTAGAAAGAAGGGCGTGACGGAATTTGGGACTCGGTCGGGCATGGCTTGACCGAGCCTTCCGCGCTTGGCTACACGTCTTTCCCGCCTGCCGCTTCGGCAGTGCGCTTTCCAGAGGGGACACCCGATCTTGCGCCAGAACTACATCTTTACCTCCGAATCCGTTTCCGAAGGCCATCCCGACAAGGTGTGCGACCGCATCTCCGACGAGATCGTCGACCTGGTCTACCGCGAGGCGGCGAAGAAGAACGGACACGGCCAGCCGCAGATGGATGCATGGAAGGTTCGCGTCGCCTGCGAAACGCTGGCCACCACCAACCGCGTGGTCATCGCCGGCGAGGTCCGGGTGCCCGATACGCTGCTGAAGAAGTCGAAGGACGGCGAATTCGTCAAGGATGCCGCCGGCAATCCGATGGTCAACCCGGCGAAGTTCAAGTCGGTGGCGCGCAAGGCGATCCGCGCGATCGGCTACGAGCAGGACGGATTTCACTGGAAGACGGCGAAGATCGACGTGCTCCTGCACGGCCAGTCCGCCCATATCGCGCAGGGCGTCGACAACGCGTCCGACAAGCAGGGCGAGGAAGGCGCGGGCGACCAGGGCATCATGTTCGGCTATGCCTGCCGCGAGACGCCGGATCTGATGCCGGCGCCGATCTATTACAGCCACAAGATTCTCGAATTGCTCGCCGACGCCCGCAAGAACGGCGACGGCGACGTGGTCAGGCTCGGCCCCGACGCCAAGAGCCAGGTCACGGTCCGCTATGTCGACGGCCAGCCGAAGGAGGCGACGCAGATCGTGCTTTCGACACAGCACATCGATCCCGACTGGGACAACAAGAAGGTGCGCAAGGTCGTCGAGCCCTATATCCGCGAGGCGCTCTCGTCGGGCGGGCTGTCGATCGCGGACGACTGCAACTGGTACATCAACCCGACCGGCACGTTCGTGATCGGCGGCCCGGACGGCGATGCGGGTCTGACGGGCCGCAAGATCATCGTCGACACCTATGGCGGCGCGGCCCCGCATGGCGGCGGCGCGTTTTCGGGCAAGGACACGACCAAGGTAGATCGCTCGGCGGCATATGCCGCCCGCTACCTCGCCAAGAACGTCGTCGCGGCGAAGCTTGCCGACCGCTGCACGATCCAGCTTTCCTATGCGATCGGCGTCGCGCAGCCGTTGTCGGTCTATGTCGACCTGCACGGCACCGGCAAGGTAAGCGAGGAGGCGGTGGAAAAGGCGCTGCGCGAGGTCATGGACCTGTCGCCGTCCGGCATCCGCCGCCATCTGGACCTCAACAAGCCGATCTATGCGCGCACCGCGGCCTACGGGCATTTCGGCCGCAAGGCGGGCCGCGACGGCTCGTTCTCCTGGGAAAAGACGGACCTTGTGAAGGCCCTCAAGCAAGCGGTCGCCCCCTGACGATGTCGAAGCAAGCCTGGGGAGAGCGGGCGAGCGAAGCCTTTTTCGGCCGCCGTCACGGCAAGAAGATGAGCCCGAGGCAGGTCGCGCAGATTAAGACGCACCTGCCGATCCTCAAACTCGACCTCGAATCGCCGGCTCCAGGCGATCTGCGCACGCTCTTTGCGGAGCCGGTCGACGACGTCAGGCTGGAGATCGGCTTCGGCGGCGGCGAGCACTTCCATCACGAAGCGTCGCGCTTTCCTCGAACCGGTTTCATCGGCGTCGAGCCGTTCGTCAACGGCATGGCGAAGTTCGTCTCGCAGTTCGACGCCGCGCGTCTTCACAATGTTCGGGTTCATGACGACGACGCCACCGAACTTCTCGACTGGCTGCCGGCATCGTCGCTGGCGGGGATCGACCTTCTCTATCCCGATCCGTGGACGAAGAAGCGGCACTGGAAGCGGCGCTTCGTCAGCCCGGTCAATCTCGACCGGTTCGCGCGCGTGCTGAAGCCGGGCGCGCGGTTCCGGTTTGCCTCGGACATCGCGCATTACGTCAACTGGACGCTGGCGCATTGCCGCGCGCATGAGGATTTCGAGTGGCAGGCAAAGGGGCCGGACGACTGGCGCCGGCCCTATGAGGGCTGGCCGGGAACGCGCTACGAGGCGAAGGCGATCCGCGAGGGGCGCACGCCTGCCTATCTGACGTTCAGGCGAGCCTGATCAGCGCTGCTTCATGCTCTGAAACTGCTCTGGATCGATGCCCAGCCTTACGAGATCGCCCGATCGCGCGGGTCGACCGGCTTCGGTCGCGGCGGACACGGCGATCGCGCTGCGGAAAATGCCGAAGAAGCTGGAAACGCTGCGCGGGAGAGAACGGGACATGGCTGCGATCCTTTCAGGATTGTGCGATGCAACAAAGATAGGTGCGCCGCGGCGATTTCGCCAATGTCGCTGCGTCAACGCTGCCATGCAGGAATGGAGGGGCCGACGCGGCACTTGATCGGATGGGCCGGTTGGCGTATAGGAGCGTCAAATTCTTGGTCGGTATGGCAAAGAGTGGGTCCACCCGGTCCCGCTCTTTTTTGTTACCGACCGCGCGATCAGGGCCACGAATTGAGCGAAACCGGAACTTCCATACCTTCGGGCGACGACCGCCTCATCCGCGAGACGGGCATCGACGCGCGCATCGCGCAGATCATCGAACCCGTGATGCGCTCTATGGGCTACCAGCTCGTGCGCGTCCGCCTTTCGGGCCAGAACGGGCTGACGCTGCAAATCATGGCCGAGCGCTTCGACGGCACGATGACCGTCGAGGATTGCGAGGAGGTCAGCCGCGCGGTGTCGCCGGTCCTCGATGTCGAGGACCCGATCGAAAAGGCGTATCATCTGGAAGTGTCCTCGCCGGGGATCGACCGCCCGATGGTGCGCAAATCGGATTTCATCCACGCCAAGGGCCATCTGGCCAAGATCGAGACCAACCTTCTGGTTGCCGGGCGCAAGCGCTTCAAGGGCAGGATCGTCGAGGTCGACGAGGACGGCATCACGTTGGAGAGCGACCAGTTGAGCTATGGCGAGGAACCGGTCGCGCGCATTCCCTATGACGCGCTGGCCGATGCCAAGCTGATCCTGACGGACGACCTGATCCGCGAGACGCTGAAACGCGACAAGGCCGCCAAGAAGGCGCGCAAGCTGGACGACGACGTGGAATTCGAAGGCGACGGACCCGACGCCGACAACGACAACTGATTTTGACGGCCGCCGGCGCGGTGCGCCAGGCGGAGTGCCCAAGGAGACTTACAATGGCAGTGAGTGCAAACAGGCTCGAGCTTCTGCAGATCGCCGACGCCGTCGCCCGCGAGAAGTCGATCGACAAGCAGATCGTCATCGCCGCGATGGCCGACGCCATCCAGAAGGCGGCGCGCTCGCGCTACGGCCAGGAGACCAACATCCGCGCCGACATCAACCCGACCACCGGCGAGATGAAGCTGCAACGCCTGCTCGAAGTGGTCGAGACGGTCGAGGAACATGCCCGCGAAATCTCGATCGAGGACGCGCGGCACCGCAATCCGGACGCGCAGGTCGGCGACTTCATCGCCGAATTGCTGCCGCCGATGGATTTCGGCCGCATCGCCGCGCAGTCGGCCAAGCAGGTCATCGTCCAGAAAGTGCGCGAGGCAGAGCGCGACCGTCAGTACGACGAATACCGGGACCGCGTTGGAGAGATCGTCAACGGCTCGGTCAAGCGTGTCGAATACGGCAATGTCATCGTCGATCTGGGGCGCGGCGAGGCGATCATCCGCCGCGACGAGCTGATCCCGCGCGAGAACTACAAATATGGCGACCGCGTGCGCGCCTATGTCTACGACGTGCGCCGCGAGCAGCGCGGTCCGCAGATCTTCCTGTCGCGCACCCATCCACAGTTCATGGCGAAGCTCTTCACCATGGAAGTTCCGGAAATCTACGACGGCATCATCGAGATCAAGTCGGTCGCCCGCGATCCGGGCTCGCGCGCCAAGATCGCCGTTATCAGTCGCGACTCCTCGATCGACCCGGTCGGAGCCTGCGTCGGTATGCGCGGCTCCCGCGTTCAGGCCGTCGTCGGCGAATTGCAGGGCGAGAAGATCGACATCATCCCGTGGAGCCAGGATGCGGCCGCATTCATCGTCAACGCCTTGCAGCCGGCCGAAGTCGCCAAGGTCGTCCTCGACGAGGATGCCGAGCGCATCGAAGTCGTGGTGCCGGACGACCAGTTGTCGCTCGCCATCGGCCGCCGCGGCCAGAACGTGCGCCTTGCCTCGCAGCTCACCGGATGGGACATCGACATCCTGACCGAGGAAGAAGAGTCGCAGCGCCGCCAGAAGGAATTCGTCGAGCGTTCGAACCTCTTCATGGACGCGCTCAATGTCGACGAGATGGTCGGCCAGGTGCTGGCCTCCGAGGGCTTTTCGAGCGTCGAGGAAGTCGCCTATGTCGACAGTGACGAGATCGCGTCGATCGACGGCTTCGACGAGGACACGGCGTCCGAGATCCAGGAGCGCGCGCGCGAACATCTCGAACGCATCGAGACCGAATATGACGAGAAGCGCCGCGCGCTCGGCGTTCTGGACGAATTGCGCGAAATCCCCGGCATCACGACGGCGATGCTGGTCGCGGTCGGCGAGGACGACGTCAAGTCGATCGAGGACTTCGCCGGCTATGCCGTCGACGATCTCGTCGGCTGGAAGGAGCGCAAGGACGGCGAGACCAAGATGTTCGAGGGCGTCCTGTCGCCCTTCGGCGTCACCCGCGCCGATGCCGAGCAGATGGTCGTCGCCGCCCGCCTGAAGGCCGGCTGGATCACCGAGGCGGATCTCGCCGCTTCCGAGGAGGAAGTCGAGGCCGACGACGCGACGCAGGACGAAACCCAGGGAGCCTGATCGGGCCGGATAGGACGGAGCGCACTTGAACGCGGCCAGTGAACGCACATGTATAGTGACGAGGCAGGGCGGATCGCCTGACGGCTTGATCCGCTTCGTCGCCGGCCCTGACATGGACGTCGTTCCCGATCTCAAGCGCAATCTGCCCGGACGGGGATGCTGGGTGACCGGTGAACGGGCCGTCGTCGACAAGGCGGTGGCGAAGAACCTCTTCGCCCGCGCCTTGAAGGAAAAGGTCACCGTTTCGTCCGAGCTTGGCGATCTCGTCGACAGGCTTCTGGCCAGGCAGGCGCTCGGCTCGATCGGACTGGCGCGCAAGGCGGGGCAATTGGTGCTCGGCGCCGCGAAAGTCGAGGCCGCGGTGCGCAGCGGCAAGGCCAAGCTCGTGCTCCACGCGATCGAAGGATCGGAGGATGGCGTGCGCAAGATTACCCAGGCACGCAGCTCCGTGGTGCATCTGGGAGGGCCGGACATCCCCGCCTACAAACTCTTTTCGCAGGCCGAATTGGGTTTGGCATTGGGGGGGGCAAATGTGATACATGCTGCCGTGCTCGGCTTGGATGCCGGCAAGGCGGCGGCAAAGCGCGTGGGTGCGCTTGACCGATATCGGGGCGGAACCCCGGACGAGCGGAATGCGAATGCGGCGGTCGACGACCATATTGAGGCCGCAGAGGATACGGAATGAGTGATACGAAATCGGGTGACGACAAGACGTTGAGCGTCAACACCAAGAAGACCTTGACACTGAAGCGCCCCGGCGTGGAACAGGGAACCGTGCGCCAGAATTTCTCGCACGGCCGCACCAAGTCCGTCGTCGTCGAGACCAAGAAGCGCAAGTTCACGCGTCCGGACGAGAAGCCGGAGGCGCCGCTCGCCGCTGCGCCTGCGGACGCGCCCGTTGCTGCGCCGAAGCCGAAGCCGGCTGCGCCCGTCCAGGCTGCGCCCGCTCCGGTGATCGAGCCCGTTGCCCGTGCGCCCCAGCCGCAGCCCCAGCGTTCCACACCGTCCCAGCAGGCCCCGCGTCCGGTGCCTCGCCCCGTCGCCAATCGCGGTTCGGGCATGGTCCTGAACTCGCTGTCGAGCGGCGAGATGGATGCGCGCCGCCGCGCGCTCGAAGGCGCCCGCGTTCGCGAGCAGGAGGAGCGTCAGCGCGCCGCCGAGGATGCCAAGCGCCGCGCGGAGGAAGACGTGCGCCGGGCCAAGGAGCGCGAGGAATCCGCGCGCCGCCAGGCTGATGAGGAAGCCCGGCTGCAGGCCGAGGCGGAATCGCGCCGCCGCGCCGAAGAGGAAGCCCGCCGCCGTGCGCCCATCGCTCCGGCCGTCGCCGAAGAGGAAGAAGCGGATTCGCGGGCCAAGGCCCGCCCGGCGACGGCTATCAAGCGCGGCCCGGTCAAGGCTGCCGTCGAGGCGCCCCGTCCCGCCAAGCCGCGCACCGACGACGACCGCCGTCGCGGCAAGCTGACGCTGTCCGTCGCCACGTCGGATGACGGCGATGCGCGCGGTCGCTCGCTGTCGTCGATGCGTCGACGCCAGGAAAAGTTCAAGCGCTCCCAGATTCAGGAGCCGCGCGAGAAGATTTCCCGCGAGGTGATCCTGCCCGAGACGATCACGGTCCAGGAGCTTGCACAGCGCATGGCCGAGCGCGCCGTGGACGTGGTGAAGTATTTCATGAAGCAGGGCCAGATCATGAAGCCCGGCGACATCATCGATGCCGATATGGCCGAACTCGTCGCCTCGGAATTCGGCCACACGGTTCGCCGCGTGTCGGAATCCGACGTCGAGACGGGCATGTTCGACATTGCCGACAATGCCGAGGACCTGAAGTCGCGCCCGCCGGTCGTCACCATCATGGGTCACGTCGATCACGGCAAGACCTCGCTGCTCGACGCCATCCGCAAGGCCAATGTCGTGGCCGGCGAGGCCGGCGGCATCACCCAGCATATCGGCGCCTATCAGGTCGAGCAGGATGGTCAGAAGATCACCTTCATCGATACGCCGGGCCACGCCGCCTTTACCGCGATGCGCGCCCGCGGCGCGCAGGCGACGGACATCGCGATCCTCGTGGTGGCGGCCGATGACAGCGTGATGCCGCAGACGATCGAGTCCATCAGCCACGCGAAGGCGGCCGGCGTGCCGATCATCGTGGCGATCAACAAGATCGACAAGCCGGCGGCCGACGCGCAGAAGGTGCGCACGCAGCTTCTCCAGCATGAAGTGTTCGTGGAATCGATGGGTGGTGAAGTCCTCGACGTCGAGGTTTCGGCGACCAAGGGCACCAATCTCGACAAGCTGCTCGAGGCGATCCTGCTTCAGGCCGAAATCCTCGACCTGAAGGCCAATCCCGACCGCACGGCCGAGGGCGTCGTCATCGAAGCCAAGCTCGACAAGGGCCGTGGTTCGGTCGCGACCGTGCTCGTTCAGGCCGGCACGCTCAAGATCGGCGACATCATCGTTGCTGGCAACGAGTGGGGCCGGGTGCGCGCGCTGGTCAACGACAAGGGCGACCAGATCAAGGAGGCCGGCCCCGCCATGCCGGTCGAGATCCTGGGCTTCCAGGGGACGCCGCAGGCAGGTGACCGCTTCGCCGTGATCGACAGCGAGGCCAAGGCCCGCGAGATCGCCGAATATCGCCAGCGTCTTGCCCGTGAGAAGTCGGTCGCCCGTCAGGCCGGCCAGCGCGGTTCGCTGGAACAGATGATGTCGCAGCTTCAGACCTCGGGCCTGAAGGAATTCCCGCTTCTCATCAAGGGCGACGTCCAGGGCTCGATCGAGGCGATCGTTTCCGCGCTGGACAAGCTCGGCACGGACGAGGTGCGCGCGCGCATCGTCCATTCGGGCGCCGGCGCGATCACCGAGAGCGACATTTCGCTGGCGGAAACGTCCGGCGCGGCCATCATCGGCTTCAACGTGCGCGCCAACAAGCAGGCGCGCGAGGCTTCCGAACAGGCCGGCATCGAGATCCGCTACTACAATATCATCTACGACCTGGTGGACGACATCAAAGCCGCCATGTCGGGCCTCTTGTCGCCCGAACGCCGCGAGACCTTCCTCGGCAATGCCGAGATTCTCGAAGTGTTCAACATCACCAAGACCGGCAAGGTCGCCGGTTGCCGGGTCACGGATGGCAAGATGGAGCGTGGCGCGGGCGTTCGCCTCCTGCGCGACAACGTCGTCATCCACGAAGGCAAGCTCAAGACGCTCAAGCGCTTCAAGGACGAAGTGTCCGAAGTGCCGGTCGGACAGGAATGCGGCATGGCCTTCGAGAACTACGAGGACATCCGTGCCGGCGACGTCATCGAGTGTTTCCGCGTCGAGATGATCACGCGCACGCTCTAGGGAGCGTGCGCCGGAAACGGAAGCGACGGCAGGAACCTGCCGTCGTCTTCGTTTGAACGAAGTCGCGGCGGTTTGACCCCGACCGCGCGAGATTGAGGTATCCCATGTCCCGCTTCGCTTCGGACGGTCCGTCCCAGCGCCAGCTTCGCATTGGCGAGCAGGTTCGCCATGCGCTGGCCGATGTCATCCAGCGTGGCGAGGTGCGCGACGACGTGATCGAGGGCACTGTCATCTCGATCTCGGAAGTGCGCATGTCGCCGGACCTGAAGATCGCGACGGCCTTCGTCTCGCCGCTCGGCGCAAAGGACGACCAGGCCGTGATCAAGGCGTTGGCGAAGAACGCGAAATTCATTCGCGGCCGCGTTTCCGGTGCATTGCGCCAGATGAAATACATGCCCGAATTCCGGTTCCGGCTCGACACCAGCTACGACAATTTCGCGAAGATCGACGCGCTGCTCCGCTCGCCGGAAGTGGTGCGCGATCTTGACGACGAAGACGAGGACAGGACCTGAAAATGGCGCGGCGCGGCAAGAAGAAGGGACGTCCGGTTTCCGGCTGGCTGATTCTCGACAAGCCGGTGGGCATGGGCTCCACCGATGCTGTCTCGAAGGTGAAGTGGCTGTTCAATGCCGAAAAGGCAGGCCATGCGGGCACGCTCGACCCGCTTGCATCCGGAATGTTGCCGATCGCGCTCGGAGAGGCGACCAAGACTGTGCCTTACGTGCAGGACGGCGCCAAGGTCTACCGCTTCACGGTGACGTGGGGCGAGGAGCGCGCCACCGACGATCTCGAAGGAGAGGTCACCAAGCGGTCCGATGCGCGGCCCTCGGAGACCGACATCCGCGCCGTCATGCCGAATTATACAGGCGTGATCATGCAGACGCCGCCGCAATTCTCCGCCATCAAGATCGCTGGCGAGCGCGCCTATGATCTGGCGCGCGAAGGCGAGACGGTCGACATCCCCGCGCGCGAAGTCGAGATCGGCCGCTTCGATATGATCGAGCGCACGGAAGACGGCGCGGTCTTCGAGATCGAATGCGGCAAGGGCACCTATGTCCGCTCGCTCGCGCGCGACATGGGCAGGGATCTCGGCTGCTACGGCCACATTTCGACGCTGCGGCGCACCGAAGTCGATCCGTTCACGGCCGACGATCTCGTGACGCTGGCCGCGCTCGAGGAGGCGGTGGCCGCGAACGCGCCGGAACTGGCCGAAGGCGAGGCGCCCGGACGGCCGGATGGCGACCAATTGAAGGCGCTCGACGACCTCCTCGTTGACACCGGCGCCGCGCTCGACTGCCTGCCTCAGGTGGCGTTGACCGACGACGCGGCCGCCCGCATCCGGCTCGGCAATCCGGTCATCATTCGCGGCCGCGATGCGCCGCTCGAGGCTGACGAGGCATGTGCGACCGCACGCGGCAAGCTGGTCGCGATCGGCATGATCGAGGCGGGAATGTTCAAGCCGAAGCGCGTTTTCGTCGGCTGAACGGCGTCTGCCCGGCTTTTCGCCCCAATTGAATTCTAGCGGTCGATGAACGCTGCCAAGGCTTGGGTCGTTCATCAATTGTTAGCGCGTGAACGACGCGACATGCGGTAACGTGAATTCGTGACGAGCTCGAATCGCTCGCGAGCCGGGGGAACGATTTGAGCGACGGTGCGACCGAAATGCCTTCCGAGAATCCGCGCAATCGGCTCTTTTCCTGGCCGCTGCCCATCGGCGCCTATCTCGGCGCTCTGGTGGCTGTGTCGCTCATCCCGACGCTGTTGTTCACGGCGGTCCTGCTCGAGCGCAACAATCGCGCCCAGCAGGACGTGCTGACCACGCTGGCCGAGGCGACGGCCGGGTCGATCGTGGAGACCATCGACCGCGAACTGGCCGGCATGACGACGACGCTGCGCGTCCTGTCGACCTCGCGCTCGCTCGACGCGAACGATCTCGGCGAGTTTTACGATCGGGCCAAGAGCGCGCTTGAGGACACCCGTTCCTTCTTCATCCTGCTCGACGAGAATCTGGGCCAGATTCTCAACACCCGTGTCGATTATGGGGCGCCACTTGGCCGGACGTCCGACGTGGAGCCGGCGCAACTGGCGCTTGCGACCGGCAACACCGTCATCTCGAATGCGTTCTACGGCGAAGTCGCGCAGAAATGGGTATTCAACGTTCTGGTGCCCTGGCAGGAAGGGGAGGCCCGGCGCGTGCTCATCCTCACCCAGAATGCCGAAGACCTGACGAGCCTGATCGCCGGGCAGAACCTGCGCGGCGGCTGGAACGCGTCGGTGGTCGACGGCAACGGGATCGTGGTCGCGACGACCTTCATGTCAGGCGATATCGGCGAGCCGTTCTTCCTCTGGCCGGACGGGCGCATGGCGGATGCGCCCTCGCGCCAGGCCGTGACGGTCGACGGCGCGGACTATGAGACGGTCACGGTGAATTCGCGGCTGAGCGGCTGGCAGGTGGTCGTCTGGTCGCCGACGGAAATCGTCGCCGCCCCGCTGACGCGCGCCTTGCAGACCTTCGCTTTCGGCGGGATTCTGCTGGCGGCGCTGAGCGCGCTCTTCGCCTTCGTGCTTGCGCGTCAGGTGACGCGGCCGGTGCGTGAACTGGCGGCCGATGCGCGACGCCTGGGGGCGGGCGAGGCGGTGACGGCCAAACCCTACAAGGTATCGGAGATCGCGACCGTCTCGTCGGCGCTTGCCGAGGCCTCGCATGACCGGCAGGAAGCGGAAGGCGAAATCCGCTTCCTGATGCGCGAGGTCGCGCATCGCTCCAAGAACCAGTTGACCGTGGTGTCCTCCATCGCCAAGCAGACGGCGCGTCATGCGCCGAATTTCGACGCTTTCCAGGACTCCTTTCAAAAGCGCGTTCAGGGGCTGGCGCGCTCGACCGATCTCCTGATTGCCGGCGGCGTCGCGGGCGTGGAACTGCGCGAACTTCTCGACGCGCAGATCGAGCCGTTCCGGCCGGGCGAAGCAGGCCGCCTGAAGATCGAGGGCCCGCGCTTCCGGCTGTCCAACCAGGCGGCGCAGACGATCGGGCTTGCCGTCCACGAACTGGCGACCAACGCGTCGAAATATGGTGCCTTCTCCACCAATAGCGGGCGTCTCAGCGTCGATTGGAAAATTACCGGCGGAAATCTGGTGATCGACTGGCGCGAGACCGTTTCGCATCTGGAGTCGCGCGAGGAGGGGCGCGGCTTCGGCACGGAGGTCATCGAGCGAATGCTGGGCGGCACGCTCGACGCCGTGATCGAGCGCGAGATTGCAAAAGACGGGTTGCATTGCCGCTTCACCATGCCGGTCGAAAAGCTTCTGCCCGACCCTGACGCGATGAAGGCCGAGCGCAGGTTCGGCGGCTGAAACGGACTTCGCTGAATTAGCTGGCAATGTCGGTCCATATGGACTATATGCGCGCCATCGCCGCAGCCTTTGCTGCCGCGACCAATGGCCCCCGCTGGACGACATCCCGGCCGTGGGCGACCCCATTCCTCCCAATCGAAAGGAAACATGAGATGTCGATCACCGCTGAACGCAAGCAGGAACTGCTCACCGAATACGCGACCAAGAAGGGCGATACCGGTTCGCCGGAAGTCCAGGTCGCGCTGCTCTCCGAGCGGATCAAGAACCTGACCGAGCACTTCAAGGACCACAAGAAGGACAACCATTCCCGCCGTGGTCTTCTGGCTCTGGTTTCGCAGCGCCGTCACCTCCTTGACTATCTCAAGGGCAAGGACGAAGGCCGCTACCAGACGCTGATCGAAAAGCTCGGCCTGCGCCGCTAACGGTTTTTTCGGCGGGATCGCTTGCGCTCCCGCCGTTTTTCGCATTCGGGCACGGTGCCCGACACGTCCGCAAGGCCATGACGGCCGGGACGCTCCATGGGATCGGTCATGGGGCAGGATTGCAGGATGCTCGCGCCCGCAGGCGCAATCGAGAGCCTCCCGTTGTCTTGCCCGTGGCTCGTCCCGCCAAAGACAGGCCGGGATCGGCAGGGCGAAGGCTTTGCGAGGGTCCGGCCACGAAAGGACAAGACATGTTCAATCACCATCGCGTGGAAGTCGAATGGGCAGGCCGCCCGCTGGTTCTCGAGACGGGAAAGATCGCCCGCCAGGCCGACGGCGCCGTTCTGGCGACCTATGGCGAGACCGTCGTTCTGGCGACCGTCGTCTCCGCCAAGGAGCCGAAGCCCGGCTTCGACTTTTTCCCGCTGACCGTCAACTACCAGGAAAAGACCTTCGCCGCGGGCAAGATTCCCGGCGGCTTCTTCAAGCGCGAGGGGCGCCCGAGCGAGAAGGAAACGCTTACCTCGCGCCTGATCGACCGCCCGATCCGCCCGCTTTTCGCCGACGGCTACAAGAACGACACGCAGATCGTCGTCACCGTCATGCAGCATGATCTCGAAAACGATCCGGACATCCTGGCGATCGTCGCGACCTCGGCGGCGCTGACGCTTTCGGGCGTTCCCTTCATGGGCCCGATCGGCGGCGCACGCGTCGGCTTCATCAACGGCGAATACGTCCTCAACCCGCATGTCGACGAGATGCCCGAGTCCAAGCTCGACCTCGTCGTCGCCGGTACGGGCGATGCCGTGCTGATGGTCGAATCGGAAGCGCAGGAGCTCGATGAAGAGACCATGCTCGGCGCCGTCATGTTCGGCCATCGCGGCTTCCAGCCCGTGATCGACGCGATCATCAAGCTGGCCGAAGTCGCCGCCAAGGAGCCGCGTGAATTCAAGCCGGCCGATCACTCGGCCCTCGAAGCCGAGATGCTTGGCCTCGTCGAAGACGAACTTCGCGCCGCCTACAAGAACACCGACAAGATGAAGCGCTACAGCGCCGTCGATGCGGTCAAGGCGAAGGTCAAGGCGCATTTCACGCCCGCCGAAGGCGAAGAGGCGAAATATACGTCCGAGCAGATCGGCACCGTCTTCAAGTCGCTTCAGGCCAAGATCGTCCGCTGGAACATTCTCGACACCAAGAGCCGCATCGACGGCCGCGACCTCTCGACGGTCCGCCCGATCGTCTCGGAAGTCGGCGTTCTGCCGCGCACGCACGGCTCGGCCGTATTTACCCGTGGCGAGACGCAGGCGATCGTGGTCGCAACGCTCGGCACCGGCGAAGACGAGCAGTTCGTCGACGCCCTGACCGGTACCTACAAGGAACGCTTCCTCCTTCACTACAACTTCCCGCCCTATTCGGTCGGCGAGACGGGCCGCATGGGTTCGCCCGGCCGTCGTGAGATCGGCCACGGCAAGCTCGCCTGGCGCGCGATCCGTCCGATGCTTCCCGCGGTCGAGCAGTTCCCCTACACGCTGCGCATCGTCTCCGAGATCACCGAGTCGAATGGCTCGTCCTCGATGGCGACCGTCTGCGGCACCTCGCTGGCGCTGATGGATGCAGGCGTTCCGCTGGCCAAGCCCGTCGCCGGCATCGCCATGGGCCTGATCAAGGAAGACGAGCGCTTCGCGGTCCTGTCCGACATTCTGGGCGACGAGGATCATCTCGGCGACATGGACTTCAAGGTGGCGGGCACCGAGGCGGGCATCACCTCGCTTCAGATGGACATCAAGATCGAGGGCATCACCGAGGAGATCATGAAGATCGCGCTCGGCCAGGCCAAGGACGGCCGCGTCCACATTCTCGGCGAGATGTCCAACGCCATCGCCGAGGGCCGTTCGGAGCTCGGAGAGTTCGCACCGCGCATCGAAGTGATGAACATTCCGACCGACAAGATCCGCGACGTGATCGGCTCGGGCGGCAAGGTCATCCGCGAGATCGTGGAAAAGACAGGCGCCAAGATCAACATCGAGGACGACGGCACGGTGAAGATCGCCTCGTCGAACGCGAAGGAGATCGAGGCTGCCAGGAAGTGGATTCACACGATCGTCGCCGAGCCGGAAGTCGGCGAGATCTATGAAGGCACGGTCGTCAAGGTCGCCGATTTCGGCGCCTTCGTGAACTTCTTCGGTCCCAAGGACGGACTGGTCCATATCAGCCAGCTCGCCGCCGACCGCGTCGCCAAGACAGGCGATGTCGTCAAGGAAGGCCAGAAGGTCTGGGTCAAGCTGCTCGGCTTCGACGAGCGCGGCAAGGTGCGCCTGTCGATGAAGGTCGTCGACCAGGAAACCGGCAAGGAAATCGTCCGCGAGAAGAAGTCCGCCGACGCCGAAGAGGCCGACGCCTGATCCTCGCAGGATTTCGAAACGGAACGGGCGCGATCTTCGCGCCCGTTTTTTTGTGAGAACAATGTCATGAGCGACGCGACGAAAACACTGCTGCATCCGTTCGAGACCGGAATGCTGGACTTGCCCGAGGCGGGGCGCGTTCTGGCGCTCAACGCCACGGAAACGCTGTTGCGCGGCCTCGATCACGCCAAGGTCGATGCAGTGCAGGATTTCCGGCCCGAATTGCTCAAGCTGGAACGTGCCGGCTTCCGCGTGACGCCGCAGGCCACGGGCGACGGCTACGCAATGGCGCTCGTCCTTTGCGGCCGTCACCGGCAGATCAACGAGCATTGCGTCTTCGCAGCGAACGCACGCGTGACGCCCGGCGGCCTCGTCGTCATCGCCGGCCTCAAGACGGATGGCGCCGACAGCCTGCGCAAGAGGCTGAAGGCCCCTTTCGCGATCGAAGGACAGGCGGCGAAGCATCATGGCAACGTTTTCTGGTTCAAGGCCGACGGTGCGCCCGCAGAAGTGCTTGACACAACGATCGTGGACGGACGATTCGAGACGATGCCCGGCATGTTTTCCCATGAGCGGGTCGATCCCGGTTCCGCACTTCTGGCGATGAATTTGCCGTCGGATCTTCATGGATCGGTGGCCGATCTGGGCGCTGGATGGGGATATCTGTCGGTCGAAATCGCCGCACGTTGCCCGAAGGTCAGGAGGATCGACCTCTATGAGGCGAGTCATGCCGCAGCAAAAGCGGCCGAAGCGAACATGAAGCGCCTGGCAGGCGCGATGGCGAGCAGCACGCATTGGCTGGACGCCGCAACTGAGGGCCCGCGCGAGCGCTACGACGCGGTGGTGATGAACCCGCCCTTTCATACCGGGCGCAGCGGCGATCCGGATATCGGCAAGGCCATGATCGCGGGCGCGTGGTGGCTCCTGAAGCCGGGCGGGCGGCTTCACCTCGTCGCCAATGTGCATCTGCCTTATGAAATCGTGCTGGCCGATCTGTTTGCGGCGAGCGGGCAGACGGTGCGCGAGGCCGGTTTCAAGGTGCTCTGGGCGCGCAAGTGATCACCCGACGGCGCGCAGGCGGGGCCTTTCCTCGATCGCATCGACGGGAAGCGGCACGGGCCGGCCAAAGTAATAGCCCTGGACGATATGACAGCCGGCGGCGCGCAGCAACGTCGCCTGGTGTTCCGTCTCGACGCCTTCGGCGATCGTGTGGACGCCGAGCGCGCGTGACAGGCCGACGATTGTCGACACGACCGCGCCCGAGCTTGCGTCGGTTTCGAGGCGTTGGATGAAGGACTGGTCGATCTTGAGCTTGTGGAACGAGAAATCGATCAGGTAGCTGAGATTGGAATAGCCGGTGCCGAAATCGTCGACGGCGACGGTCAGCCCCATAGCGGTCAGGTCCTTGAGGATCGCGGCTGCCCGCTCGCGGTCCTGCATCATCGCCGTTTCGGTGATTTCGATCTCAAGGCGCGAAGGCGTAATGCCGGTTTCCGCGACGACCGCCGCGACCTCCGCCGTGAAGTCGCGCGTCATGAACTGGACAGCCGAAATATTGACCGCCACGAAGCAATCCTGCGGCAGGCGGCGGGCATCGAGGCAGGCCTGCCGGAGCGCCCAGGCGCCGATCGTCGTGATCATGCCCGTCTCTTCGGCGATCGGGATGAATTCTGCCGGCGGAATCATGCCCCGCGCCGGATGGTTCCAGCGCATCAGGGCCTCGTAGCCGACGATGCGGCCGGTCGAAAGATCGTGCTGCGGCTGGTAGTGCAGCGAGAACTCGCCGCGCTCGAAGGCGCCGTTGAGCTCGGCTTCGATCCATTGGCGATAGTCCGCGACCTCTCCCATTTCCGGGTGGAACACCGCCCAGCCGCCGACTCCGGAGACGCGCGCGTGTTGGAGTGCCAGATTGGACAGACGCAACAGGCGCACGGGCTCGAAGCCGTCCTTGGGCAAGGACACGATGCCGATGGACAGATTGATCGATTGCAGATGGGTGGCGAGCCGGTAGGGCTTGGTCATCAGGTCGAGCAGCCTTTCGACGAAGAAATCGACCCGCTCCGCCCCGCCTTCATCCTGATAGAGCAGCGCGAATTCACCGGCGCCGATCCTGCCGACCGCCGTATCGACGGGGACGACCTGTCGCAGGCGCTCGGCAAAGGCGCGGATCAACTCGTCTCCGTTGGAGTAGCCGATCGCATCGTTGATGGATTTGAAGCGATTGATGTCGATGTCGATCAGGAATACAGGCGCGCCGGTGGAGCGGGTACGGTCCGCGGCCTCGCGAATCCTGGCCATCATCGCCTGACGGCCGGGCAGGGCGGTCAGCTTGTCGTGCTGGGTCTCATGGTAGACATAGCGGACGGATTCATCGACGCCGGCGAAGAAGGACGCGGCCGAACTCGCCGCCGCGAAGGCGCAGAGCGCCGCCATGCTGAGACCGACGATCTCGGCCGGAATGCCGCCGACGCCGCCCATGCCGTAGCGGGCGGCCGCCAGTCCGATCACGAAACTGCCGAGCGTGCAGGCTGCGATCGTCAGCAGCCGGAAGCCCTTCGTCCGGATCGGATTTCGAGACGTCATGCGCCAATACCCTGTTTCACAGATGTATTACCGCAGACTCCTTAAGAACTATTTTGCAACCTTGAACGGGATTTACGCGCCGTCGCCGACGATCCTGTCGGTCGACTTGAGTTCTTCGAGCTGCGGCATCGACGTGATGTGATAGCCCGAATCGACATAGTGGATTTCGCCGGTGACGCCCGAGGACAGACCCGACAGGAGATAGAGCGCTGAGCCGCCGACTTCTTCGATGGTGACCGTGCGGCGCAGCGGCGAGTTGCGGCTCTGGAACGAAAACATCAGCCGGGCATCCGAAATGCCGGCGCCGGCCAAGGTGCGCACCGGGCCGGCCGAAATCGCGTTGACGCGGATGTCGCGCGGGCCGTAATCGTCGGCCAGGTAACGCACCGAGGCCTCCAGCGCGGCCTTGGCGACGCCCATGACGTTGTAGTTCGGCATGACGCGCACGGAGCCGGCATAGGTGAGCGTCAGCATCGACCCGCCGGAATTCATCATCGCGGCCGCCTTGCGGGCGACTTCGGTGAAGGAATAGCAGGAGATGACCATGGTGCGCGTGAAGTTCTCGCGCGTGGTGTCGGCGTAAAGACCCTTGAGCTCGTTCCTGTTCGAAAAGCCGATGGCGTGGACGATGAAATCGAGCGTGCCCCACTCCGCCTTGAGCGCGTCGAAAACGCCGTCGATCGAGGCGGAATCCTCGACGTCGCATGGCAGGACGAGTTTCGCTCCGACCTTTTCGGCGAGCGGCTTGACGCGCCGGCCGAACGCTTCGCCCTGATAGGTGAAGGCGAGTTCGGCGCCATGCTCGGCAAGTTGCTTGGCGATGCCCCAGGCGATCGAGTGATCGTTGGCGACGCCCATGACGAGGCCGCGCTTGCCTTTCATCAATCCTTCCATATGCAACGCTCCCATCAATCCTGATAGCGCTGGAAGACCAGCGTCGCATTGGTGCCGCCGAAGCCGAAGGAATTCGACAGGGCGATGTCGAACTTGGCGTCGTCGATGCGCTTGCGCACGACCGGCATCCCCTCGAATTCGGGATCGAGGTTCTCGATATGCGCGCTTTCGCCGATGAAGCCGGCCTGCATCATCAGGAGCGAATAGATCGATTCCTGCACGCCGGCCGCGCCCAGCGAATGGCCCGTCAGCGACTTGGTCGACTGGATGTGCGGAATCTTGGTCCCGAACACTTCGCGGATGGCTCCCATTTCCTTCGAGTCGCCGACCGGCGTCGAAGTGCCATGCGTGTTGATGTAGTCGACGTCGCCCTTCACGTTGGCGAGCGCCTGGCGCATACAGCGCACCGCGCCCTCGCCCGATGGCGCGACCATGTCGTGGCCGTCCGACGTCGCGCCATAGCCGACGATCTCGGCATGGATCTTCGCCCCGCGCGCCTTGGCTGTTTCGAGGTCCTCCAGCACGAGCACCCCCGCGCCGCCGGCGATGACGAAGCCGTCGCGGCCCTCGTCATAGGCGCGGGAGGCGACTTCGGCGCGGTCGTTGTATCTGGACGACATCGCGCCCATGGCGTCGAAGAGGTTGGACATCGTCCAGTCGAGGTCTTCGTGGCCACCGGCGAAGATGCGGTCCTGCTTGCCGAACTGGATCAGTTCGTAGGCATTGCCGATGCAGTGTGCCGACGTCGAGCAGGCCGACGAGATCGAATAGTTGACGCCGTGTATCTTGAACCAGGTGGCGAGCGTGGCCGACGCGGTTGACGACATCGCCTTGGGCACCGCGAACGGTCCGATGCGCTTGGGGCCGCCCTTTTCGCGGGTGATGTCGGCGGCTTCGACGATCTGACGCGTGGACGGACCGCCGGAGCCCATGATGATGCCGGTGCGCTCATTGGTGATCTCGGCCTCGCCGAGGCCCGCATCGGCGATCGCCTGTTCCATGGCGACGTGGTTCCACGCGCCGCCTTTGGACAGGAAGCGCATGGCGCGGCGGTCGACGATCTCGGTCGGGTCGAGCTCGGGCTTGCCCCAGACCTGACATTTGAAGCCGTGTTCGGCGAACTCGTCGGAAAAGGAGATGCCCGAGCGCGCGTCGCGCAGCGAGGCGGTCACCTCTTCGGCATTGCTTCCGATCGAGGACACGATCCCCAAACCCGTGATGACGACGCGTCTCATATGGCGCTCCATTTGGTAGCGGGCATCAGGATGCCCGGAATTCGTGACGCGAGCCTCAGGCGGCTTCCTGCCTGGAAAGGCCGACCTTGAGGTCGCTCGCCTTGTATATCTGTTCGCCATCGGCCTTCAGCCAGCCATCGGCGATGCCGAGCACGAGGCGGCCGCGCATGACGCGCTTGAAGTCGACGCCGTATTCGACCTTTTTCACCGAAGGCGTCACCATGCCCTTGAACTTCACCTCGCCGGTGGACAGCGCCATGCCCTTGCCCTCTTCGCCGAGCCAGCCGAGGAAGAAGCCGGTCAACTGCCACATGGCGTCGAGGCCGAGGCAGCCGGGCATGATCGGGTTGCCGGGGAAATGGCAGGGGAAGAACCAGAGGTCGGGTTTGACGTCGAGTTCGGCGCGCACGAAGCCCTTGTCGAACTCGCCGCCCGTCTCGCTGATCTCGGTGATGCGGTCGAACATCAACATCGGCGGCGCGGGGAGCTGGGCATTTCCGGGACCGAACAGCTTGCCCTCGGCGCAGGCAAGAAGCTCCTCGTAACCGTAGCTCGATTTCTGGTCAGCCATATCGCTCCGTCCCGTTGGCGCGGCCGCTTTGCGACCGTTTGAGAAAGTCCCTAGCATAGTCGGTTTGCCCGAGGAAACCGCGCTTCGCGCTTAACGCGCCTGTCCCTGGCGGTCAATGTGCCGCTATTGATCGCGATGGGCTTACCGAATATATCTTGTCCACGACGCTGCTTCGCAAATCGGGCAGCAACAGGTTCATATGGGCGAGTTTATCGGCGAGAGAATGGCCTCAGGCACAGAGACCTTTGCAATCGACATCGAGACGCGCGTCAGGCGCGCCGGACTTCGTCCGACGCGCCAGCGCGTTGCGCTTGCCGATCTTCTGTTCGCGCAGGGCGACCGGCACCTTTCGGCCGAGGAACTGCACGAGGAAGCGCAGGGCGCCGGCGTCGCCGTGTCGCTGGCGACCGTCTACAACACGTTGCACCAGTTCACCGAAGCAGGATTATTGCGCATCCTCGCCGTCGAGGGCGCGCGCACCTATTTCGACACCAATACGTCCGACCATCACCATTTCTTCGTCGAGGGCGAGAACCGGGTGATGGATATCGAGCACGGACCGGTCTGCGTGACCAACCTGCCGGAGCCTCCCGAAGGCATGGAAATCGCGAATGTCGACATCGTCATTCGCCTGCGCCCGAAGCGCGCCTGAAACCGATCCCGATCCGTCAGTTGGTATAGGTTTCGCCCGGATAGGCGCCCCAGACCTGCGCCTGCTCGATCCAGCCGCGGTGCCCGGCGAATTCCATCTCGCACCATTCGCCATTGCAGGCCTGAATCGATCCGACGACGCCCGGCTCGATATAGGCGCGGATCGTCGCGGCGCGGTTGGCGTCGCCATAGAGATTGATCTGGACGTCGTCCTTGCCCTTGTGCCATGGCGCGACGACCGCGGTGCGGTTGCCGGAAAGGAGCGACTGGTTGATCCAGCCTTCCGCGCCCTCCGCATCGCGCACCCGACGCCAGTTGTCGTATTCCTGTATGATCTCCATCGGCAGGCCCGACTTCAGATACATCCATTCGACCGCATAATTGGTGCCGGGCCCGACGCGCAGATTGACGCGGTTGGCGCGCAGGCTGACGAAACGCGGCAAGGGAAGGCCGCTCGGGCCGACTTCCTGTGCTCTGGCCGCCGATTGCGGGACGAACCCCGAAAGCCCCAGACTGCCGAACGCCAGCAACGCGGCGAGGCCAACCAGGGCAAGGCGGCGCGGGCGCGGGGAGGAGGGGGTGCGGTCCTGCATGGTCGAGACGAGCCTTTCTGGCATATCTTCCGCAATGGCGCTGCCGGCGGCCGAACGGCGCCACGTGAAAGATGCGGGTGATTCCGGTTTGAACTATCGGCGTTCTTGGTTAAAGAGGTCTCAACGCGTCAGGATTCGAGGAACCCATGGCAGGCCGCAAGAAGCCTCTGGTCGTCATTACCCGCAAGCTTCCCGACCAGGTGGAAACGCGGATGCGCGAGCTTTTCGACGCGCGCTTGAATGTCGATGACCGGCCGATGGCACAGCCCGAACTCGTGGCCGCGATGCGCGATGCCGACGTGCTCGTGCCGACCGTGACGGATCGGATCGACGCGGCGCTGATCGAGCAGGCCGGACCCAATTTGAAGCTGATCGCGAATTACGGCAACGGCGTCGACAATATCGATGTTTCGGCCGCCGCGAAGAAGGGCATCACCGTCACCAACACGCCGAACGTTCTCAGCGAGGACACGGCCGACATGACGATGGCGCTGATGCTCGCCGTACCGCGCCGGCTGGTCGAGGGCGCGGACGTCTTGAGCGAGGACGGCAGATGGCCCGGCTGGTCGCCGACCTGGATGCTGGGGCGGCGCATCTGGGGCAAACGGCTCGGCATCGTCGGGATGGGCCGCATCGGCTCGGCCGTCGCGCGGCGCGCCAAGGCCTTCGGCCTGTCGATCCACTACCACAACCGCAAACGCGTCGCCCCGAAGATCGAGGACGAGCTTGAGGCGACCTATTGGGAAAGCCTCGACCAGATGCTGGCCCGCATGGACATCATCTCGGTCAATTGCCCCTCGACGCCGGCGACCTTCCATCTCCTGTCGGCGCGCCGGCTGGCACTGCTTCAGCCGTCTGCCTATATCGTCAACACCGCGCGCGGCGACATCATCGACGAGGATGCGCTGATCAAGATGCTCCAGGAAGGCAAGCTGGCCGGCGCCGGGCTCGACGTCTTCGAGCATGAACCTGCCGTCAGCCCCAAGCTTCTGAAGCTTGCCGAAAAGGGCCGTGTCGTCATCCTGCCGCATATGGGCTCCGCGACCATCGAGGGCCGCATCGACATGGGCGAGAAGGTGATCATCAACATCCGCACCTATTTCGATGGCCACCGCCCGCCGGACCGCGTGCTGCCGCTCAAGGTCTGACGCATCGGACCGAAAAGTGGGAACCGGTTTCCGGAGACGCCGATGCGCCGCTAAAGTCTAGCAGCGCGATAATTCACGATGTCGAAGCGGGCGCCGAGCGCGTCATAGAGCAGGAGCCGCCCGACCAGCGGCTCGCCGGCGCCGGTGATGAGCTTGATGACTTCCATCGCCTGCAACGTTCCGATAACGCCGGTCAGCGCGCCGACGACGCCTGCCTGCGCGCAGGAGGGAACGAGGCCGGCCGGCGGCGGCTCGGGGAAGAGATCGCGATAGGAGGGATTCGGCCTGCCGTCCGCCGCCGTCTCGAAAGGCTTCAGGACCGTCAACGATCCGTCGAACCGGCCGACCGCGCCGGTGACGAGTGGAATGCCGGCCGTCGCGCAGGCATCGGCGAGCGCATAGCGCGTGTCGAAATTGTCGGAGCCGTCGACGGCGATGTCATAGCCGGCGAGGAGTTCGGCTGCGTTTTCGGCCCTGATGCGCAGGGCATGGATGGCGACGTTGACGTTGGGATTGAGCCGCCCGATCGCCTCGGCGGCGCTCTCGCCTTTCGGGACGCCAACGGCATCGGTCGCGTGGATCACCTGGCGTTGCAGGTTCGACAGCGAAACATGATCGTCGTCGACGATGCCGAGCGTGCCGATGCCGGCGGCGGCGAGATATTGCAGCACCGGCGCACCGAGCCCGCCGGCGCCGATGACGAGGACGCGCGCGCGCTTCAGCTTCTGCTGTCCCGGCCCGCCGATCTCGGCCAGCACGATATGGCGCGCATAGCGTTCGAGTTCGTCGTCGGAAAGGGCAGGGGGCTTGTTCATGGCGCGATGGTAGCGGCGGTTCGCGCGATTGTCATCGCTGTGAAATTTTGCCGCTCCGCACGTCGAGAAACTGGGCGTGGCCGCCGAGGCTGGAAAACAGTTCGGCGTCGGTGCCCGTCAGGAAGGCTTGGCAGTCGAGATCGGTGAGGATCGAAAAGAGCGCGGCGCGTCGGCCAGGATCGAGATGGGCGGCGATTTCGTCGAGAAGGAGGATCGGCGTCGCGCCGGTCATCTCCGCCACCAGCCGCGCCTGCGACAGCACGATGCCGGTCAGAAGCGCCTTTTGTTCGCCCGTCGAGCAGAGGCCGGCGGGCATCGCCTTCGGCCGGTGAACGACGCTCAGATCCGACCGGTGCGGACCTTCGAGCGTGCGTCCGGCCGCCCGGTCGCGCGCGCGGTTGCCGCCAAGGCGCGCGATGAAGGCCGTTTCGATGTCGACGGCGGGCGCGGTGCCGACCATGGCCTCGATCACCCCGTCGAGCGCAATGTCGGATTTGGGAAACGGGCCGTCATCGGGAAGTTTTTCGACCATTGCGGCCAGCAGTCCGACGAGTTCCATCCGCGCCGAGGCGATGGCGACGCCGGTCTCGGCCATCTGCGTCTCGATCGCTTCGAACCAGCGGTCGTCGCGGCTGCCTTCGGCAAGAAGCCGGTTGCGCCCGCGCATCGCCTTTTCATAGTCGAGCGCGCGGCGGCCGTGCTGCGGATCGATGGCGAGAACGAGGCGGTCGAGAAAGCGACGACGGTCGCCGGACGGGCCGTTGAAGAGCGAGTCCATCGACGGCACGAGCCAGATGATGCGCAGCCACTCCAAAAGATCGTCAGCCGACTTTGCCGGCACGCCGTTGATGCGCACGCGCCGGGCCGGCTCGATCGTGCCAGGCTGATCGGAGAGGGTCCCGGTGCCGATCGAGGCTTCGCCGAGCGGCCCCTCCACCTTCGCATTGATGGCGAAGCCGGAGGCCGCGGCGGCGGCTGCGATATCCTCATGCGCGGCGCGGCGCAGGCCGCGGCCGGGCGTGAGGAACGAGACGGCTTCGAGAAGGTTGGTCTTGCCGGCTCCATTGTCGCCGGTCAGCACCACGGGACCCCGTTCGAGCGACAGCGACAACTGGCCGTAATTCCGAAAGTTCGTAAGCGTCAACTTACGGATTGCGGTCTGTTCGGCCAAGTTCCAGATCCGGCGGTCAGACGCGCATCGGCATCAGGACGTAGAGCGTGTCGGTGTCCGCGCCGTCCTGGATGAGCGTTGGCGAACCCGCATCGGCAAGCATGAACTGTGCCTCGCCGCCCGACAATTGCGCGGCGACGTCGAGCAGGTATTTGGCATTGAAGCCGATCTCGATCGGGTCGGACGCGTAGTCGGCGGCGACCTCCTCGGTCGCGCTGCCGGAGTCGGGATTGTTGACGGCCAGTGTCACCATGCCATCGCCGATGGACAGCTTCACCGCGCGACCGCGTTCGGAGGAAACGGTCGAGACGCGGTCGACGGCCTGCGCGAAGCTCTGGCGGTCGATCAGAAGCTTCTTGTCGTTGCCGGTCGGGATGACGCGCTGGTAGTCCGGGAAGGTGCCGTCGATCAGCTTGGACGTCAGCACGACCGAGCCGATGGTGAAGCGGATCTTGGTGTCCGAAAGTTCGACCGAAACCTGCAGGTCGGGCTGGTCGACGAGCTTTTGCAGTTCCGACACCGTCTTGCGCGGAATGATGATGCCGGGCATTCCTTCGCAGCCCGATGGCGCCTCCGTCTCGGCGCGCGCCAGGCGATGCCCGTCGGTCGCGACCGAGCGCAGCCGCAGGCGCCCGTCGGATTCGATCGCGTGCAGATAAATGCCGTTTAGATAATAGCGCGTTTCCTCGGTCGAGATCGCGAACTGGGTCTTGTCGATCAGGCGCTTCAGCGCTTCGGCCGGAATCTGGAAGCGATGGGTGAACGAGCCGGCGGTGAGTTCCGGGAAGTCCGACTGCGGCAGGCACTGAAGCCGGAAGGACGAGCGGCCCGAAACGACCGACATCGCATTGCCGCCCTCATCGAGCTTGAGCATCACTTCCGAGCCGTCCGACAATTTGCGCACGATGTCGTAGAGCAGGTGGGCGGGAACCGTGGTCGCCCCGGCCTGCTCGACATTTGCCGGCGTCGCCTCGGTCACTTCAAGGTCGAGATCGGTCGCCTTGAGCGACAGGTTCTCGCCATCGGCGCCGAGCATCACGTTCGACAGGATCGGGATCGTGTTGCGCCGTTCCACCACGCGATGAACATGGTTGAGCGACTTGAGGAGGTTCGACCGTTCGAGGATGACGCGCATGACCGATTATACTCGCGAAGGACTGGATGGCAGGGTTTCCAGGCTGCCGGGCGACGCCGGAAACGGGTGGGCAGACTGACAGGAAATCCGGCGAAAACGCAAGTCCGGGCCGCATCGGGCGGTCCGGAATCACGTCATAAGGCGTGGATAGCCCGTCGCAGCCCGGTCAGGCCTGATCGGAGATGAGGCGCTTCAAAAGCTCCAGCTCCTGCGCCATCTTGGTGTCGCCATCCGTCAGCCCCTCTATCTTGCGCACCGCATGAAGCACCGTCGTGTGATCGCGTCCGCCGAAGCGGCGTCCGATCTCCGGCAGCGAGCGCGGCGTCATGATCTTGGCGAGATACATCGCGATCTGGCGCGGCTTGACGATCGTGCGCGTGCGCCGGTTGGAGAGAAGCTCGGTCTTCGACACATTGTAGTGGCGCGCCACGATGCGCTGGATGTCCTCGATGCGCACCCGCTTGGGCTCGCCCGAGCGGTACATGTGGCCGAGCAGTTCGTCGATCCTGTCGACCGACAATTGCGGCTCGAAGGACTGGCGGAAGAGAAGCTGGTTGAAGGCGCCCTCGAGTTCGCGGCCCGAACCGGTCACGGTCTGCGCGACATGTTCGAGAATGCCGTCGGCGATCGCGATGGACGGGTCTTCCGCGCTCGCGGCGGCGAGACGCTGCTGGAGCATGGAAAGCCGCATCGAAAAGTCCGGCGTCGCCATTTCGAGCGCCACGCCGCCGTTCAGGCGCGAGCGCACGCGCGGCTCGAGCGATTCCAGCTCGGATGGCGGGCGGTCCGCGGCCACCACGACCTGGCGGGCGCTGTCGAGCAGCGTGTTGATGAGATGGCAGAATTCGTGCTGGATCGATTTGCCCTGGAGGAACTGCATGTCGTCGATGATGAGCAGGTCGATGTCGCGCAACTGCTCCTTGAAGGTCAGCGCATTGTTGTCGCGGATCGCAGTGGCGAAGCGCCACATGAAGTATTCGGCCGTGAGGTACACGACGCGCGACTGCGGACGGCGTTGCAGCGCTTCGGCGGCGATGGCCTGCAACAGATGAGTCTTGCCGAGGCCGACCGAGGCATGGAGGAAGAGCGGGTTGAATCGCACCGCGTTCGACGCGCTTTCGGCAACGGCGCGGGCGGCGGCGAAAGCCACACGGTTCGACGGTCCGTCGACGAAGGATGCAAAAGTGTAGCGGCTGTCGAGCGGCGAGCCGAGCACGGACTGACGCTGCACAAATGGCTCGCTACCGTTCGAGCGCGAAAGGTGCCCGGGCGCGACGCTCGCACGCGCCGGCATCTGCGTGACCGTTGCAGTGGGAAGCGCCCGCGGCTTGCCGGCCTGGATCTCGTCGTCCTCGACGGCCTTGACCGGGCGGGTGGCGCTGCGCACCACGATCTCGACCTTGAGAACGGACGGATCGGACTGCTTCCACAATTCGCCGATCAGGTCGCGGTAATGTCCGTTGATCCACTGGCGCAGGAAGGCTGTCGGCACCGACAGCCTGACGATGCCGCGCGAGGCTTCGGCAACCTGCATCCGGCCGAACCAGCTCGAATACACATCGTTGCCAAGGCGCGCCTTCAACTGCGCAGTCACGCGTTCGAATGTTGCTCCGGCCCCCGCCGCGCTGTCTCCATCCATCTGTTGTTGTCCCTCGACCTTGATCTTCGAAAAGGAGGCGCTTGCCCGCGCACCTGCTTCGACGCCGCTTTGCATGTTAAGTGTCCCTGTTGTGCGAGCGGCATGGCGCATCTCCTCGACGATGATCCGCCTGCCGCTTCCTCGTTGTTTTCCGCTCGCTCCCCGGTCGCTGCCGGGGCTGTCGATCCTTGTGTTCGCGAGGCCGGTGAGCGCCCGCGCGGTTTTCAGCCCCCTCTGGGCAACAGAACACCGTCCGGCCAAAAAAGCCGGCGCGGCAGGGCCGTCGGATGGGACGGCAACTCGATTTGCAATGTGTTGAAAGTGAGCCAGCCGATAGCGTGCGCGGAATCGCTTCCACGTTGCCCGACATGCCGGATATAGCTTAAATCCGCAGGTTTTCCCTGCCCCTCTCAACGAAAACGACCTTACAAAAGGCGGTGGCGAGCAGGCAAGACCGGCGTAACGGATTCTTCATTTCTGCGCCCTGATCGAGCCCTTCCCGCAACGCTCGGGATCGCTTGTCGGCGCATAAACCGTTTTGATTCAAAACCTTTTTGCCGGGTCGCCGATTTGATTGTGGGCTTCAAAAAAAAATCCGAAACTTAGCTTGACTTGCCGGCATCTTCGCGGGGTGCGAGCCTCATTTGAGGAGCTTCAAAATACCCCCGCTAAGCAGTTGATTATAAAAAGAAAAAAATGCCGGGCCGAAGCCGGTGCCTGACCGAAGGGAAGGTTCGGCGAAGCCGATGATTCGTTCGTCGGCAAGCCGTTGCAATCGATGACATTTTGGCTGTTCGATGGGCAATGTCAGTGGCGAGCGGGCACAAAAAAACCCGGCGCGAAGCCGGGCTTTTCGACGTCGGATCGCTGCCGGTTCAGGCCTCGAGAGCCTTCACGCGGTTGGCAAGGCGCGAGACCTTGCGCGAGGCGGTGTTCTTGTGGAAGACCCCCTTGGAAGCGGCGCGCATCAGTTCCGGCTGGGCGGCGCGGAAGGCTTCCTGCGCGGCGGTCTTGTCGCCGGACAGAAGCGCTTCCTCGACCTTGCGCAGGAACGTGCGAACACGCGAGCGGCGGTTCTTGTTAACAGCCGTGCGGGCAGCGATCTTGCGCGTTGCCTTTTTGGCCGAAGACGTATTGGCCATCGAATGCCTCTCTTCAGTGTCTCTTTGCGTGGACGCGCCGAACGAGCAGAAGCCGGGCGCAAAAACAATTGGGGCAGCCCGCAAGCTGCCTCAGTCGTGGGGGTTTATAGGCGAACTTCCCCCCTTGCGTCAACGCCTAACCCGCCTAGCGATTGCGGAAATTCGCCGAACGTTTTTCGGAGAAGGCGGCCATGCCTTCCTTCTGGTCGTCGAGCGAGAACATCGCATGGAAGACGCGCCGTTCGAAGCGCAGCCCTTCGGCCAGAAACGTCTCGTAGGAACGGTTGACCGCTTCCTTGGTCATCATGACGGCGGGCATCGACAGATCCGCGATCCTGGAGGCGGCCTTGATCGCTTCCTCGATCAGTTCGCCGGCCGGAACGACGCGCGAGACGAGGCCGGAACGCTCGGCCTCGTCCGCATCCATCATGCGGCCGGTCAGGCACATGTCCATGGCTTTCGACTTGCCGACGAAGCGGGTGAGGCGCTGCGAGCCGCCCATGCCGGGCATGACGCCGAGCGTGATTTCGGGCTGTCCGAATTTCGCGGTGTCTGCGGCGATGATGAAGTCGCACATCATGGCGAGTTCGCAGCCGCCGCCGAGCGCATAGCCCGAGACCGCCGCGATGACCGGTTTGCGGATGCGCGTGAACGCGTCCCAGCCCGAGAAGAAGTCCTGCATGTACATGTCGATGTAGGACTTCGAGTGCATTTCCTTGATGTCGGCGCCGGCGGCGAACGCCTTTTCCGAGCCGGTGAGCACGATCGCGCCGATCTTGGGATTGGCCTCGAACGCCTCGGCGGCGGCGACCACGTCCTTGAGCACGTCGGAATTGAGCGCGTTGAGGGCCTTGGGGCGGTTCAGCGTGATGAGGCCGACCCGACCGCGCGTTTCGACCAGGATTGTTTCGTAGGCCAAGTTCTTCCTCCTTCAGTGCCGGCATGGCTGTCGGCCAGAGGCATAGCTAACGCTGGCAGACGGAGCAATAGAAGGTCGACCGGCCCGACTGCACAATCCTTTTGACGGTCCCTAGGCATCCTTCGCGCCGGCAGGCCTCTCCCTCGCGTCCATAAACGCTGAAGGAGTGCTGGAAATAGCCGAGCGAGCCGTCCGTCAACTGATGGTCGCGCAGGCTCGACCCGCCGGCCGCGATCGCATCCGTGATGACGGCGCGGATGGCGTCGGCAAGGCGTGCGGCCCTTTGGCCGGACACCGTCCCGGCGAGCCGCTTCGGCGACAGGCCCGCCCTCCAGAGGGCTTCGCAGACATAGATGTTGCCGAGACCGGCGATCAGCTTCTGGTCGAGGAGGGCGGCCTTGAGCGGCGAGCGGCGGCCGGCAAGAAGCGCGGCCAGCACCGCGCCGTCGAGCGCGTTGCCCGTCGGTTCGATGCCGAGCGTGGCGAGGAACGGATGGCTTTCGAGGTCGCGCGCCTCTGCGAACGCCATGAAGCCGAAGCGACGCGGATCGTTGTAGACGATGCGATGCGCCTGGCCGTCGCGCTCCAGATGGAAGACGACATGGTCGTGCGCGGCGATCTTGGAGCGCTCGTGATGAAAACCGCCGGGGATGTTTTCGTCCGCGCCGCCATGGATGCGGAACGAGCCCGACATGCCCAGATGCGCGATCAGCACCGGATCGCGGTCGAGATGGATGACGAGGAATTTCGCCCGCCGGCCGACCGAGACGATGCGCCGGCCTTCGAGCCTCGACGCGAAATCCTCGGGAAACGGAAAGCGCAGATCGGGCCTGCGCTGCTCGACGGCGAAGATGGTCGCATCTTCCATGACAGGAGCGAGCCCCCTGCGAACGGTCTCGACCTCGGGCAGTTCAGGCATCGGCGGCGATCGAGGCGTAGAAGGATCGCCCATGCGGGCCGGGTGCAAGGCGCAGATGCGCCGCGATGGTCTCGCCGATATCGGCGAAGCTTCGGCGAACGCCGACCGCACCCGGCTTGAGGCCCGGCCCGGTGCCGACGATGGGCACCTGCTCGCGCGTATGGTCCGTGCCGCGAAAGGTCGGGTCGCAGCCGTGATCGGCGGTCAGGATCAAAATGTCGCCCGACTGAAGCCGGTCGAGTGCCTCGGGCAGACGACGGTCGAAGGCTTCGAGCGCAGCCGCATAGCCGGCGACGTCGCGTTGATGGCCGAACAACGTGTCGAAATCGACGAAATTGGCGAAGACCAGATCACCATCCTTCGCCTCGTCCATCGCTTCGAGCGCGCGGTCGAACATCGCCATGTTGTCCGGCGCCTTGCGCAGATGGGAGACGCCCCGATGGGCGAAGATGTCGCCGATCTTGCCGACCGCGAGCGAGTGCCCGCCGCCCGCGATCACGCGGTCCATCAATGTCGGCTCGGGCGGAGGCACGGCATAGTCGCGCCGGTTGGGCGTGCGCTGGAAGGTCTCGGCGGTTTCGCCGATGAAGGGCCGCGCGATGACGCGGCCGATATTGAGCGGATCGACCAGCCGCCGCACGGTCCGGCAAAGCGCATGGAGCCGGTCGAGACCGAAATGGGTCTCGTGCGCGGCGATCTGGAGGACGCTGTCGGCCGACGTGTAGCAGATCGGCTTGCCCGTGCGGACATGCTCCTCGCCATGGCGCGCGATGATTTCGGTGCCCGATGCGTGGCAGTTGCCCAGAATGCCGGGAAGATCGCCCTCGGCGATGATCGCGGCGACGAGTTCGTCGGGAAAGGCCGGAATTTTGTCGGGAAAATAGCCCCAGTCGAAGGTGACGGGAACGCCGGCCATCTCCCAGTGGCCGGACGGCGTGTCCTTGCCGCTCGAGATCTCCTGTGCGGAGCCGAAGAAACCCGAAATGTCATCGGCGGAAATCTTGCGTCCGGCGGCGAGGTCCGCCGCGTGGAAGAGCCCGAGCCGCGCCAGGTTGGGAAGGTGAAGCGGCCCTTCGCGCAGGCCAGGCCTGTCGGCTTTTCCGCGCGCGCACCACTCGGCGATGTGGCCGAGCGTGTCGGAACCGGCATCGCCGAAAAGTTCGGCATCCGGGGCATGGCCGATCCCGAAGGAATCGAGCACGAAAAGGAAGGCGCGGCGCATCTGTCGTTCCATCTGTCGGACGTTCCGCGACAGATAGGCCGATGGCGGGGCGGTTGCAAATCATCCCGACTGGCGTGCGGTCAGCAACCGATGCAGGTAACTTCGTTCGACATGCGCGGGCGCAGATAATATTGCTCGCTCATGTTCAGCGTGCTGAACGCGGAGGCGAGGCCGAGCGCGGTCTTCTGTTCTGCGGTCCATGCGATGACGGGCTTGTAGCCGAGCTGTGTCGTGACGCGCACGAGATGGGTCCCGGCCACGCGCAACTGTTCGGGAACCACCGTTTCGGTGTCCTTCGGCACGGCTTCGGACTTGTTGGTGCCTTCGATCTTGCGCGACCATTCGACGAAGGCCTCGGGACTGCCTTCTCCATCCTCGATGCCGATATGCTCGATGATGATCGTCGGACGCGAACGGCCATAGGGCTGGATGATCGCGGACCCGATATCGAGGATGCGGTCGATATCGTCGCGCGGAACATCGCGCTGCTGGGCGACGAGGTCGCCCACCATCGAGGCGATGCGCCCGACCTTCTTGTTGGTCTCGATCGCCTGCGAGACCTCCATGGTCATGAAGTAGAGCACCAGCAGGATAGGTGCGATGAAGGCGAATTCGATCGCGGCCGCGCCGCGGCGGTCGGTCCCGAAACGTCCGACGAAATTGCCCATGGCCCTGATCATCGGCTTCGCCTCACTCCGCATAGGGTTCGTTCTGCCACGTCACCGAAGCGAAATGGAGAACCTTGCCGCCATTGATGGTGGACATGGACAGGCGCATCATGTCGGTGATGATCGGCCAGCGGTAGTAGACGCGCAGGACGTTCTTCGATCCCGCGCCGCCGGAGACCGCATCGAAATCGGTATCGTCGAGATCGCCATTGCTGTAGGGCGTGCGCAAGGCTGCCGCCTGGGCAAAGGAGCCGAATGTCTGCAGATCGACAGCCAGACCGGGGCAATCCGCCGTAACGAGGATTTCCATTCGCTCGCAGATCCGGTCGCGCACTTCGTCGTGGCTGAGCTGATTGGCCCGCAACTGGCCGGTGCGATAGAGCCGGGCGACGTCGTCTGTCGCGTTGGTCATCACCTGCTGGGCCGCAAAGGAGATGCAGCTTTCGAGGATGGCGAAGACCAGCAGGGCGAACGGGATGACCAGGATCGAGAACTCGACCGCGGTGCTGCCGTCGCGTCGACGGAGGAATGCGCGCAGGAGCCCCTTGCGGTCCGCTCGCGTCTTGCCGGAAGCATGTGTCGTCATTCGTCAGGGTCCCGCCTGTTCAACTCCACGAACGAGGCTATCGCACGCGTATTGAATTGAGGTTGTGGCGGTCGCTAGGATGCGACGAAAACAATTAACGTCGCGTTCAGGGTGCGCCGATGGTCGTGTCGGAGATCGCTTCGGCTTCCGTGACATAGGCCGCTTCGCAAACCGGCGTGCAGGACAGCGTCTGCACCGCTGCGCGCCGGTAGATGCGCACCGAATTCACGGACTGGCGCGAGACCGTCACCTGCTCGTCGACGATTGGCCGGCCGTCGGCGTCGAGGACGACGAGGTTGGTCACGCCGAAGCCCTTGCCGGTGAGGACCAGCGTCGAGGCGTCCTGAACGGATGCGTCGGCGATTTCCGGATTGCCGATGATGATCGTGTCGGCGCTGCGCGCCAGCTTGACGATCTTCGCCTGGTTGACGAGGACGCTGATGCCTTCTGCGAATGCGGGTGCTGCGGATACCGAAGCGGCCGCCGCCAGTGTCAGGCCTGCGATGAAGCGAGTGAATTTTGTCGACCGCGCCACGTTCCGGCTCCCCTTCTCGGCAATCCGCACAAGATGAACGCGAATGGTGAATTGCCGGTTAATCGCGATCGATGACGCAGATTGCTTGAAATCGGCCTGTCCGTTTCACCAATGCTTAAGCGCGCCGGGTCTAGATTTGGCCTTTATCCCGAGGACCCGTCATGATCGAAGCCCTGATCCTGGTCATCTTTCCGTTCTGCATGGTCTATGCCGCCGTGTCGGACATGATCACGATGACGATCGCCAATCGCGTCTCGGTGCTGCTGGTCGCCACGTTCCTGGTGGTTGCGCCGCTGACGGGAATGCCGCTCTTGGCGGTCGGTCTCCATGTGCTTGCCGCAATGGCGGTCCTTGCGGTCACGTTCGGACTTTTCGCGCTTGGCACGATGGGCGGCGGCGACGCCAAGCTCCTGGCGGCCACGGCGCTGTGGATGGGCTTCGGGATGCCGCTCGCCGAATATGCCGTTCTCGGCGCGGTCTGGGGCGGGATGCTGACGCTCGCCATCCTCGTCTACCGCAATTCGCCGATCTCGGACGTGACCGGCAACTTCCTGCTTTTGCGCAAATTCGCCGACCGTCGGGCCGGCATCCCTTATGGCGTGGCGCTCGGCGCTGCGGGGCTGATGGTGTTTCCGTCCTCGCCGCTGGGCGCCTGGGCCATGCAGGCATTGACCCGGTAAGTGCCTGTCAATTTTGCGTTAAGCATAAGTGTAAGCGCACCGTTAACCTTAATTTGACGATTGCTGTTGCAAGGTCTGCCCTGGCTTAGAGGAACTGCCGGGTAAAGGGCGCGGACATGGCTCCATCCAGAGTGATCATCCTTGGCGTTGCGGTCGTGGCCGCCGCGGGGGCTGGCTTGATTGCCAGGAACATGGCGTCCGCACCGCCCGAACAGGTCTTCGTCGACTCCGGGCCGTCCGAACCCGCCATCGCGCTGACGGAAGTCCTCGTCCTCAGCGGCGACGTGCCGATGGGCGGTGAACTGGGGCAGCAATTGAGCTGGCAGTCCTGGCCGTCGAGCAACGTCTACGATTACTTCATCCGCCGCGACACGGACCCGAACGCCCTTGAGGAATTGCAGACCGCGATCGCGCGCGTTCCGATCTATGCCGGTGAGCCGCTGCGCCGCTCGAAGCTGATCGGCGAGGGCCAAAGCTTCATGTCGTCCATCCTGCCGTCCGGCAAGCGGGCGGTCGCCACGCAGATCTCGGCCGATACGTCCGCCGGCGGCTTCATCCTCCCGAACGACTATGTCGACGTCATCATGACCCGCCGGCAGACCAGCAACACGGGGACCGAGAGCTATTCCACCGAAACCGTGCTGCGCAACATTCGCGTCCTCGCCATCGACCAGGCGATCCAGGAGGACGAGGAAGGCCGCCGCGTCAAGGTCGGCGAGACGGCGACGCTGGAACTGACGCCCGAGCAGGCCGAGATCATCACGGTGGCCCAGCAGATGGCCGACCGGCTGAGCCTCGCCCTGCGATCGGTCGTCGACACGCAGGAAGTCGTCACCGAACAGGCCGACCACCTGCTTTCGGGCAGCGGGCGCCGCGGCGCCATTCGATTGATCAAATCCGGACAGGTGTCCGAAGTTGGGGGCCGTCAATGATCAGCACAATCAAGAGAGCGTTGATCGGGACCGCCGCCGCTCTTTCCATGACGGCGCCGCTGACTGGCGCGGTTCTTCTGGCCGGAATGGGAAGCGCAGATGCGCAGGTGCGCGTCGCCTCGCAGGCGGCCACCCAGCGCGTCAAGCTCGGCCTGAACAAGTCGATCGTCATCGACCTGCCGTCGGACGCCTATGACATTCTCGTCGCCAATCCGGCGGTGGCGGATGCGGTGACGCGCACGTCGCGGCGCATCTACCTCTTCGGCAAGCAGGTCGGCGAAACCAACATCTTCGTCTTCGGCGCCAATGGCGAGCAGATCGTCAGCCTCGATCTGTCGATCGAGCGTGACGTCGCGGGCCTCGAGGATCACCTGAAGCGCTATTTGCCGAACTCGGCGATCAAGGTCGAACTGATCAACGACAACGTCGTCCTGTCGGGTACGGTCGACACGCCTCTCGACGCCAAGCGCGCCGAGCAGATCGCCCAGCTCTTCGTCTCGGGCGGTGAAGCGACCACCGGCCAGTTCGCGCAGACCGCCGCTGGCGGCGCGGCGGCTGGCGGCGTCGACATCAACAACCCCGACAGCGAGCGCCGCGTCAGCCAGATCGTCAACATGCTGTCGATCGTCGGCGAGGATCAGGTCACTCTGAAGGTCACGATCGCGGAAGTGTCGCGCTCGGTGATGCGCCAGTTGGGCGTCAACATGATCGGGCAGGGAAGCTCGAACGGACTGCAATGGGGCGCGATCAGCGACAACATCGCAGGGTTGGGAAAACCGCTCGCAAGCAGCGGGTTCGCGCTCGGCGGTTCCGCAATCGACGCTTACTTCAATGCCATGGAGCAGTCGGGCGTCATGAAGACGCTGGCTGAGCCGACCTTGACTGCCGTTTCGGGTGAAAAGGCGACCTTCCGCGTAGGCGGCGAGTACAACATCGTCCGCAATCAGGAAGAAGATGACGATGGTTCCGTGACTTACGAGGTTGAGCAGATCGACTACGGGATCGGACTTGAGTTTCAGCCTACGGTTCTTTCCCCTGGCCGTATCAGCCTGAAGCTGCGCACGCAGGTTTCCGAGCCCACCATAGAAGGTTCGACGACGCTGCGCGGCGGCGGTGGGCGAGCGGGCATGACCTCGCTTTCGATCCGCAAGCGCCTCGCCGATACCACCGTCGAACTTCCCTCCGGCGGCTCGATGATGATCGCCGGCCTTGTGCGAGACGACGTGCGCCAGTCGATCAACGGCCTGCCGGGCCTGTCGAAGGTGCCGGTCCTCGGCGCGCTCTTCCGCAGCCGCGCCTTCGAGCGCAACGAAACCGAGCTCGTCATCATCGTCACGCCCTATCTGGCGCGCCCTGTGGCCCGCAACGAGCTGGCAAAGCCCGACGACAATTTCAACCCGGCCTCCGAAGGCGCGGGCAACTTCCTTGGCCGCGTCAACCGCGTCTACGGAACCATGAAGACCGATCGGCCCGCCGGCCGCTACCACGGCGTGGTCGGGTTCATCTACAAGTGAGCGGGGACCGAACGATGTCTGCCCATCAAACCACCTGGAATTCCCGCTTCCTGATCGCCGCCGCGCTTGTCGGCTCGGTCGCCTTCGCCGCCGGCTGCACGCAGCGCGACAGCATCACAGTCGGCGCCATCCCCGACGACTACCGGACCAACCATCCGATCGTCGTCGCGGAGAAGCAGGAGAAGATCGACATTCCCGTCGGTCTCAACGACTATCAGATGACGCGCGTCCAGCGCACGGCCATCAACGGCTTCATGTCGCGCTATGACGGCAAGGCTGCGCCGATGGTCCATGTGTTGGTGCCCTACGGTTCGGCCAATTCGGCCGCGGCCTCCCGGATCGCCGGGCAGTTCGTCGGGCACCTCCACAAGAGCGGCGTCCCGCAGAACCGCGTCGTCCGGCAATCCTATCACGCGCCGGCAGATGCTTCAGCGCCGATCCGGGTGAGCTATGCCAACATGCGCGCGCAGGTCGCCTCCAATTGCGGCCGCTGGCCCGAGGACATGCTGGCGCGGGTCGACAACAAGCACTGGGCCAATTTCGGCTGTTCCTACCAGAACAATCTCGCCGCCCAGATCGCCAACCCGGCCGATCTCCTGACGCCGCGCGAGACGACGCCGATCGACGCCCAGAACCGCTCGAACGCGATCGACCAGTATCAGCGCCGCCAGGTCGCGCCCGAATTCATCGGCACGTCCGAGATCAACTACTAGGAGCCGCAGCGCGGGGGCATCGTCATGACCAACCTGGCCTATACAACCGATCCGAACGACGCCGTCGTGCCCGATGCAGCCTCGATGCAGGCCTTGCGGCCTGTCCCGCGCATCTCGATCCAGGCATTTTGCGAAACCGATGGCGTCGCCCAGCCGATCGAACGCGCCGGCGAGGATCGCCGCATGGCCAAGGCCCATGTGAAGGTTCACATGGGCGGTATTCAGACCGCCATCGAATTCTACCACACGGCGCCGACGCCCAATCTGATCATCATCGAATCGCGCGACGAGCCGCGCGCCCTGATCGGCAAGCTGGAAAAGCTTGCCGAAGTCTGCGATCCGGCGAGCAAGGTGGTGGTGATCGGTCACCACAACGATGTGTCGCTCTACCGCGAACTGATCCGTTTCGGCATCTCCGAATACATCGTCGCGCCGATCTCGATGGCCGACATCGTGGCCGACATCGCCAAGATATTCGTCGACCCGGACGCCGAGCCGATCGGCCGCTCGATCGCCTTCATCGGCGCCAAGGGCGGCGTCGGCTCCTCGACCATCGCGCACAATATCGCCTGGACGCTGTCGTCGCTGTTTCAGTCCGAAGTCGTGGTCGCCGACATGGACCTCGCCTTCGGCACCGCCAACATCAATTTTGACCAGGACCCGGCACAGGGCATCGCCGAGGCGGTGTTCTCGCCCGAGCGCATCGACGAGGTCTATCTCGACCGGCTGCTCGCCCAATGTGCCGAGCGGCTGTCGCTGCTGGCGGCGCCCTCGACGCTCGACCGCGTCTATGATTTCGACGCCGACGCCTTCGCCTCGCTGATCGAGACCGCCCAGCGCAGTGCGCCGGTCGTGATCCTCGACGTGCCGCATGTGTGGACGGGCTGGACCCGGCAGACGCTGAGCCAGGCGGACGAGATCGTGGTCACCGCGACGCCCGAACTTGCCAATCTGCGCAACACCAAGAACGTGATCGACATGCTGCGCAAGCTGCGCCCCAACGATGCGCCGCCCAAGCTGATCATCAACCAGGCGGGCGTGCCGAAGCGACCGGAGATTTCGGCGGACGATTTCGCCGAGCCGCTGGGCGTCGTACCCCTGGCCGTGATCCCGTTCGAGCCGCTCCTGTTCGGCAACGCCGCGAATAACGGCCGGATGCTCGGCGAAACCGACGCCCAGCACGCGATCGTCAAGATCGTTCACGACATGGCGCATGTCCTGACCGGCCGCAGCGAGATGAAATCGAAGAAGAAGGCCGGCATCGGCGATCTGCTGGGCCGTCTGAAGATGAAGAAGAAGAGCGCGTGAGCGCTGCCGATCGACGGCAGGAATTCATCTGAACCGCCGATAGCGGAGCCAGAGGACGACGGGCAATACGATGTTTGGCAAGCGTGGAAACGAAGGCGGAAGCCGCAACATTCCGGAAGCAAGGCCCGCCCCGGCGGCGCCCGCCTCCGAATCCCTGACGCTCGACGAACGCCCGATCGAACGTGGCGGAGAAGGCTCCGGCACGCCCAAGCGTGCTCTCGATCCGACGCCGCCGCTGGCCCCTGAACCCAAGCGTGTCGTGACGCAGGCCCGGCCGCGCTCGGAAGCCTATTACGACACCAAGAGCCAGGTCTTCTCCGCGCTCATCGACACGATCGACCTGTCGCAACTCGCCAAGCTGGAGCCGGACGCCGCGCGCGAGGAAATCCGCGACATCGTCAACGACATCATCGCGATCAAGAATTTCGCGATGTCGATCTCCGAGCAGGAAGAACTGCTCGAGGACATCTGCAACGATGTTCTAGGCTACGGTCCGCTCGAACCGCTTCTGGCGCGCGACGATATCGCCGACATCATGGTCAACGGCGCGCGGCAGGTCTTCATCGAAGTGGCCGGCCGCGTCGAGCAGACGCAGATCCGCTTCCGCGACAACCAGCAGCTTCTGAACATCTGCCAGCGCATCGTCAGCCAGGTCGGCAGGCGCGTCGACGAATCCTCGCCGATTTGCGATGCGCGCCTGCCCGACGGTTCGCGCGTCAACGTCATCGCCCCGCCGCTCGCCATCGACGGGACGGCACTCACCATCCGCAAGTTCAAGAAGGACAAGCTGACGCTCGATCAGCTCGTCAAGTTCGGCTCGATCTCGCCCGAAGGCGCGGAGGTGCTGAAGGTCATCGGCCGCGTGCGCTGCAACGTCATCATTTCCGGCGGCACCGGTTCGGGCAAGACGACGCTCCTCAACTGCCTGACCAACTATGTCGACCGCGACGAACGCGTCATCACCTGCGAGGATTCGGCCGAACTCCAGCTTCAGCAGCCGCATGTCGTGCGTCTGGAAACGCGTCCCGCCAATCTGGAGGGAGAGGGCGAGATCACCATGCGCGATCTCGTCAAGAACTGCCTGCGTATGCGCCCCGAACGCATCATCGTCGGCGAAGTGCGCGGACCCGAAGTGTTCGATCTCCTACAGGCGATGAACACCGGCCATGACGGCTCGATGGGCACGATCCACGCCAACAACCCGCGCGAATGCTTGAACCGCATGGAATCGATGATCGCCATGGGCGGATTCATCCTGCCGCAGAAGACGGTTCGCGAGATCATCGTCGGCTCGATCGACGTCATCATCCAGGCGGCGCGCCTGCGCGACGGGTCGCGCCGCATCACCCACATCACCGAGGTGATCGGCATGGAAGGCGACGTCATCATCACCCAGGATCTGATGACCTACGAGATCAAGGGCGAGGACGCCAATGGCCGTCTGATCGGCAGCCACATGTCGAGCGGCGTCGGACGTCCCGGTTTCTGGGATCGGGCGCGCTATTACGGCGAGGAAGCGCGCCTTGCCGCCGCGCTCGAAGCCATGGAAGCCCAGTCGTGACCGGCCGGACGGGAACTGCGCGATGGACATGAACCTCCTGCTCTTCATCGCGCTTGCCGCCGTCAGCGCCGGCGCGCTCGCCTATGGGCTGCTCTTTTCGCGGGTTCAGAGCGAACGCACCATCGAGCGCCGGTTCGAGACGGTTCGCAACGCCGAGTCCGACCGCAACGTCGTGCGCGCCTCGCGCGACCGCGTGGCCGAGGCCGCCAAGCGTCGCAAGTCGGTGCAGGACACGCTGAAGGACCTCGAGGAAAAGCAGAAGGCGCGCGGCCAGGGCCGGCACAAGCCGCCGCTGAAGGTCCAGATCCGGCAGGCCGGTCTCACCATGTCGATCCGCAAGTTCTACGTGATATCTGCCGTGACCGGCCTCGTGACGTTCCTGCTCTTCGTCCTGATGGGCGCGCCGCTGCTTCTGGCGGCCGGCGCGATGATCGCGGGCGGGCTCGGGCTGCCGCGCTGGTTCGTCGCCTTCAAACGCGCCCGCCGGGTCAAGGCGTTCCTCAACGAGTTCCCGAACGCGCTCGACGTCATCGTCCGCGCGGTCAAGTCGGGCCTGCCGCTCAACGATGCCGTGCGCATGATCGCCGGTGAATCGCCGGAGCCGGTCAAAAGCGAATTCAAGCGTGTCGTCGAGCATCAGCAGCTCGGTCTATCGCTGCCGGAGGCGGTGATGCGGATGCCCGAATCGATGCCAGCCGCGGAGGCGAGCTTCTTCGGCATCGTCATCCAGATCCAGAGCCAGGCGGGCGGCAATCTTTCCGAGGCAATCGGAAACCTCTCCAAGGTGCTGCGCGACCGCAAGAAGATGAAGGCAAAGATCGACGCGCTGTCGATGGAAGCCAAGGCCTCGGCCGTCATCATCGGATCGCTGCCAATCGTGGTCGCGCTGCTCGTCTATCTGTCGAGCCCCGGCTACATCATGCCGCTTTTCACCACCAGCACCGGCCATCTCATACTTCTGATTTCGGGCATCTGGATGGCCATGGGCCTGCTGGTGATGCGCAAGATGATGAATTTCGATTTCTAGGAACCGGTCATGACAGGCTCAGTCGTCGGCATCGTTACCGATCCCAGCTTCCTCCTGGCGGTTCTCGTCTCGGTGGCGGTGTTCGCGACGCTTTTCACCGCGCTGCCCGCCCTGTCGGGCAATCCGCTGAAGACGCGCATGAAGGCCGTCGCGCTCGAGCGCGATCAGTTGCGGGCGCAGCAGAAGGCGCGCCTTGCCAGCGAGTCCGAACGCCGCCGCAAGGGTATCCGCGAGCAGGAATCGGTGGGCATGAGGTCCATCGTCGAAAAGCTCGACCTGCGTCGCGCGCTGGCAGACGACACGACTGTCGCCAAGCTGCGCATGGCCGGCTATCGCGGTCAGAACCCTTTGACGAAGTTCCTTTTCTTCCGCCTCGTCCTGCCCTTCGTCTTTCTTGCGGGCGCCGTCGTCTATGTCTTCGGCCTCGGCGCCTTTGTCGAGCAGCCGAACTTCATCCGCGGCCTGATCTGCGTGATCGCGGCATATGCCGGCTTCTACGTGCCGGTTCTCTACGTCTCCAACAGGGCGAACAAGCGCAAGCAGTCGATCCAGCGCGCCTGGCCCGATGCGCTCGACCTGATGCTGATCTGCGTGGAATCGGGCATTTCCGTCGAGGCCGCCTTCCGCAAGGTGGCCGAGGAAATCGGGTCGCAATCGGTCGAACTGGCCGAGGAACTGGTGCTGACCAACGCCGAATTGTCGTTCCTCCAGGAGCGCAAGCAGGCCTATGAGAACCTTGCCAGCCGCACCGGCCTGGAAACCGTCCGCTCCGTCTCGCAGGCGCTCATCCAGGCCGAGCGCTACGGAACGCCGGTCGCACACGCCTTGCGCGTGCTCTCGGCCGAAAGCCGGGAGGCGCGCATGACGGCGGCCGAGAAGAAGGCGGCCGCCTTGCCGCCCAAGCTCACCGTTCCGATGATCCTGTTCTTCCTGCCTGTTCTTTTCGCCGTCATCCTCGGTCCTGCCGGCATCCAGATTTCCCAGCAGAACGTTTTCTGATCCCATCCGGGGGGCGGAACGAAACGCAGGGCGCCGCGTTTCTGCCTCCAATCCGCCCGATTGCCGCCGGCACTCGCGGATGGCAGTCCGGGGAACCGTCATGAAAAGCGAATTCGATCCAGCGGGGCCGTCCGTGCCGTCCGAGCCGGCATCTGCGCGCGACAGGGATCTGCGCCTCATCCGCACCTTCATGCTCGGCCTCTTCATGTTCGCCGTCGTCTATGCGCTCTACTTCGCGCGCGACTTCTTCATGCCGATCGTGCTGGCCTTCCTGCTGGCGCTGATGCTGACGCCCATCGTGCGCTTCTCGCGCAAGCGCGGCGTGCCGGAAGCGGTTTCGGCGACGCTGCTCGTCTTCCTGTCGATGTCGACGATCGCCACGACCGGCTATTTCCTGTCCGGTCCGGTGGTGGAACTCGTCAATGACGCGCCGGCCATCGGCCGCCGTCTGACGGAACGGCTCGAAGAGGTTCGCCGCCCCTTCGAGCGGGTCATGGAAGTCTCGCGTCAGGTCGATGAAGCGGCCGAGACGACGTCGGAACCGGATGTCCAGCGTGTCGTCGTCTCGCAGCCCGGCATCGTCTCGCGCGCGGCCGGAAATCTTCTGTCGGGCTCGACCACGGCCGCCATCACCTTCGTGCTGTCGCTCTTCCTGCTCGCCTCGGGAACGATGTTCTACGAGAAGATCGTCCAGTCCTTCACCAAGATGAGCGAGAAGAAGCGGGCGTTGCGGGTCGTCTACGACGTCGAGCGCGAGATTTCGCGTTATCTCCTGACTGTCGCCGCCATCAATACCGGCCTCGGCCTGACGGTCGGAACGGGTCTTTGGGCGCTTGGAATGCCGATGCCTTTCGTCTTCGGCGTCGCCGCCGGCCTCCTGAATTTCCTGCCTTATGTCGGCGCCGCGATCACGATCATCCTTGTGACCGTCCTGTCGATCGTGAGCTTCGACAGCTTCGCCTATGCACTCGTGCCGCCCGCTTTCGTCCTGATGTGCAATATCCTCGAAGGCAATTTCATCAATCCGCTGATCGTGGGTCGGCGATTGGAGATCAACGCGGTTGCGATCTTCATCGCGGTCGCGTTCTGGTCCTGGCTGTGGGGCTTCGTCGGCGCGCTCATCGCGGTGCCGCTGCTTGTCGTGATCAAGGTGTTCTGCGATCACTTCGAGAGTCTCAGCCATGTCGGCAATTTCCTCTCGGCGCAGCAGACTGCGGAGGAAGAGGACGACGACAAGCAGGAGGCGCGGCACGTATCGCCCTGAGATTGGCGGCTGGCGCACATCTTCCCTATATCCGGGCATTGAACAGTCCCGGATGACGCGATGACCCTTCTTTCCGTACTCGATCTTTCGCCCGTGCCCGATGGCGCGACGACCGCCGAAGCGCTCGCCAACACGCTCGACCTGGCCCGCAACGCAGACCGGCTCGGCTACAACCGCTACTGGTTGGCCGAACACCACAACATGCCGGGCATCGCGAGCGCCGCAACCTCGGTGGTCATCGGGCATGTCGCGGGCGGCACGTCGCGCATCCGGGTCGGCGCGGGCGGCATCATGCTGCCGAACCACGCGCCGCTGGTGATCGCCGAGCAGTTCGGCACGCTGGCTTCGCTTTATCCCGGCCGCATCGATCTCGGGCTCGGCCGCGCGCCCGGCACCGACCAGTTGACCGCCCATGCGCTGCGACGATCACTGTCTGGCGATGTCAACCAGTTCCCGAACGACGTTCTCGAACTCCTCGCCTATTTCAAGCCGGCCGAACCGGCCCAGCGCGTGCGCGCGGTGCCGGGCGAGGGGACGAATGTGCCGGTCTGGATTCTGGGGTCGAGCCTTTATGGCGCGCAACTGGCGGCCGCTCTCGGCCTGCCTTACGCCTTCGCCTCGCATTTCGCGCCGGCCGAGCTCGACCACGCGCTCGAAATCTACCGGACTCGTTTCGAGCCGTCGGAATATCTCGACAAGCCCTATGTGATGGCGGGGCTGAACGTCGTCGCAGCCCCGAGCGACGATGAGGCGCGCTATCTGTTTTCCTCGTTGCAGCAGGCCTTCGTCAATCTGCGCTCCGGCCGGCCGGGCAAGTTGCCGAAGCCGGTCGAGGATTTCGAGCAACAGATCGACCCGATGGCGAAGGCGATGCTCGACCAGGCGCTGACCTGCGCTATCGTCGGTTCGCCGCAAAAGGTGAAGGACGGGCTCGATGGCTTCATCGCGCGCACCGGCGCCGACGAGTTGATGGTGACGGCACAGATTCATGATCACGGGGCGCGCGTTCGGTCCTTCGAGATATTGGCCGGGGTCCACGGGCAGCCCGCCATGAGCATGGCCGCAGAATAAAGGATAAGAAAAAAAGGCCGGCATTGCGCCGGCCTTTTGTCAGATCAGCATTCGCCGCCGCGGCGAATACGCCAGCCGGCGGCCTCCGCCTCGCACGAATTGCCGAATGTCTGCTGGCGATTGCCGCGCACCGCGCAGACCGGCGCATATTCGCGCGTGCAGAACTGCGGGCGGTCGGGGCCGGGGCGCCCAGGCCGATCCCAGTTCGATCCGCCGCCGCGCCGGCATTCGCCGCCATAAGCGATGCGATAGCCCTCGGCGCGCGCGACGCAGGCATTCGGGAAGGTCTGCCGGTCGCGGCCGCGCTCACCGCAGACCGGATCATATTGCTGGGTGCAGATCGGCTCGGGGCCGGGGCGCGGCGGCAGGGGCCGCGGGCCTTCCTCGACGACGACGCAGGATGCCAGAAGGCCGGCGCCGGCAACCGCCAGCAATGCGGTCTTCAATCCGGAAAATTCGAATTTCATGAGTTCACTCCAAAACAGACCCGTCCCGAATGCTTCAAGACGTTGGGCGCATTTGGGTTCCCGCGGCTGCCGAAAAAACTTACCGCAGCGCGCGAACGATCCCGGCGTCGGGAAAACAGGTCGGCGCCTGGCCGTTCTTCTGCTGCCATTCGCCGATCGACCGGCGCGTGCGGAAGCCGGCGAGGCCGTCCGCGCCGCCGACATCGTAGCCGAGACCTTCGAGCCCGCGCTGCATCGCCGCGACATCGGAGCGCATCAGTCCGCCGACACTCTCCCACCTGCCCGAAAAGCGGCTGTCTCCATAGGTGATGCGGTCACCGGCATGGCCGACGAAGAGCGCGTAGAGATCGCTCTCGTTGTATTCCTTGAGGACATAGAAATTCGGCGTGACGATGAAGGCGGGGCCGGAGCGTCCGGCGGGCATCATGAGATAGCCTTCGCCGCGCAGTTCATGATCGGGGAACGGCCGACCGGATACGCGCGTCACGTCCATCGCCGCCCATTCGGAAATGGGACGGCCGCGATCGGGGCCTTCCAGCGCGCAGGAGACGTTTTCCGGCACGTTCACCTCGAAGCCCCAGTCGCGCCCGCGCACCCAGCCGAAATGGGCCAGATAGCTGGCGATGGAGGCGAGCGTGTCGGCCTCGGAGTTCCAGATGTCGGCGCGCCCGCCGGAATACGCGGTGGCATGTTCCAGATAGGAGGTCGGCAGGAACTGCGGCTGACCGAGCGCGCCGGCCCAGGAGGATTTCATGTCGGCCAGGCGCGCATGGCCGCGTTCGACCATCAAGAGGGCCGCGATCACCTCGGCGCGGAACATCTCCTTTCGCGTCGCCATGAAGGCCTTGGTGCCGAGCACCTGGAAGGCGTTGTGCGGGATGCGCGCGGTTCCGAACCCGCTTTCTCGGCCCCACACGGCAAGCAGAATGCCGCGCGGCACGCCGTATCGGCCTTCGAGATCCGCGAGGACGCCTGACAGATAGCTCGCCCGCTGGCGCCCGCCGGCCGAGACACCGCCGACGATGTTCTCGGCGAAGTAGTCGCCGGGCGCGCCGAACTCCGCCTGATGCTGGCGTTGCGGCGTCTGCGCCGCCTGTCCCGGCATGACGAGATCGGGCAGGTCGAGATTGGGTCTGACATTGGCGAAGGCGGCGTCGAAGGTGGATTGCGAGACGCCGGCGCGGGAGGCTTGCGGCCAAAGGTCGTTCTGGAGCCAGGTTTGGAATTGCTGGTCGATGGACTGGGCGACGGCGGGGAGGGGAAGGAGGAAGAGCAGCAGTGCTGCAATGAAAAAGCGGCGGAGATGAACACCCCCCTCTGGTGACTTCCGCAACATCCGTCTTCTCCCTATGACCGCCAGCTCAAAACGCGGTGCGCGATTTCAGCGCCGCCGTCAGCGTGCCCTCGTCGAGATAGTCGAGTTCGCCGCCGACCGGCACGCCATGCGCCAGCCGCGTGACCTTGACATCGAAGCTCGACAATTGCTCGGTTATGTAGTGCGCGGTCGTTTGGCCCTCCACCGTCGCGTTGACGGCGAGGATGATTTCCGACACGGCGCCTGCGGCGACGCGCGCGACCAGCGTCTTGAGATTGAGGTCGTCCGGCCCGATGCCGTCGAGCGGCGAGAGCGTGCCGCCGAGGACGTGATAGCACACATTCATCGCCGCGGCCCTTTCGAGCGCCCAAAGATCGGCGACATCCTCGACGACGATCAGCGTCGCCTCCTCGCGGCGCGGATCGGTGCAGATCGTGCAGGGGTCGCATGTATCGACATTGCCGCAATTGGAGCAGACGCGCACCTTCTCGACCGCCTCGCCCATGGCGGCGGTCAGCGGCACGAATAGCTGTTCCTTCTTCTTGATGAGATGCAGCGCCGCCCGGCGCGCCGAGCGCGGCCCGAGCCCTGGCACCTTGGCCAGAAGCTGGATCAGACGTTCGATCTCGGGACCGGCGATTCGCTTTGACATGGGAGCGGTTTAGCGCCGAAACCGGCCGTTGGGTAGCGGGTGCGGATGTCGGCTGTTAAAGTTCAGGGCAAGTCGAAAAAAGCGGAGATGGATATTTGGACGCGAATTCAGTGATCTTACGCATCGCCACGCCGGACGATCTGGGCGTGCTGGATGACCTGATCCGCCGATCCTATGCGACGCTGGACGACGGTTCCTACGATCGCGAACAGATCGCGGCCGCCATGCCCGCGATCTCGCACGCCAACCCGAAGCTCTTGGCGAGCGGCACGTATTTCGTAGCCGAATGCGGTGGCGAGGCTGCCGGCTGCGGGGGATGGACCATGGTCAAGCCGGGAACCGAGGAGGTGGAGGAGGGCGTCGCTCATATCCGCCATTTCGCAACGCATCCCGCGCATCAAAGGAAAGGTATCGCGAAATTGCTCCTCGCGCGCTGCCTTGCCGATGCCGCAAGCGCCGGCATACGCCGGATGAAGAGCCAATCGACGCTTCCGGGCGAAGCCTTCTATGCCTCCGCCGGATTCAGGCGGCTTCAGCTTCGCGATGCCGAGATGGCGCCCGGCATCTATCTGCCGGTGGTGGACATGGAGCGGGCGATTCCCTGATCGAGATGGTCACCGGAAAGCGGATGGCTTTGGCTGACCAAGGATCAGCGCGCCGATCGCATCGGCCTTGCTCTGGTCGACACCGAAGGAAAGCGCTTCGACGGCCGGTTCGCTTGCCGGTGCTGCCTGTGCCGTCTGCATCTGCGGCGCGGCCGGCGTCGGCTGCGGCGCGCCGAAGCGCTCGGGCTGCGGGGCGGTTGCGACCTGCACGCGCGGCTGCTTGCCCTCGATACGGCCGGCGGCGGCAAGCTGCGACTGCGGGCGCACGCCCTTGGCGGCACGTTCCTCGCGGCCGCGCTTCTCGTAGAACGCGTTGCCGCCGGCCTTCAGCACGTAGTGCATGTTGGGATAGGGGAAATTGAGCCCTGCCGTGTGGAAGAATTTGGCGTCCTGGACCATCGGATGCCGCTCGCCGGCAAGCACGGCGTCGGCCGCGGCCATCACGTCGGGTAGGGCCTTGGAATCCATCTTGCGCGTCATCACGCCGGGGGCGAACTGGTTCTTTTGCCCCACCACACCGCAGATCGTTTCGGGATATTCGCCCGAGTTCACCCGGTTCATCACCACCGTGCCGACGGCGACGAGGCCTTCGCGGCTCGATCGATGCGATTCGAAGAACATCGCGCGGGCCATGCAATCGCGATTGCTGGCGGTCGCCGCAACGGGCTTGACCGAGGATGTCACGACATCGTCGAGAAGGTCGCTGCTGGACGTACAGGCGGAGACAACAAGCGACAGGGCGACCGCGCAGGTCGCGGCCGGGAGCCGATTAAACACGATACGATACCCTCTCCGAACAGCCCCCGCCATTCACTCATCACCTATGAAGGTAAATTTTGGGCAAAAGCTTGGCAAGCCCGCCCGGCTAGAACGGCAATTTCATGCCGGGCGGGATCGGCAGGCCGGCGGTCAGTTCCTGCGTCTTCTGCTGCATGATCGCCTCGACCTTGGTCTTGGCGTCGTTGTGGGCGGCGAGGATCAGGTCTTCGAGGATCTCCACATCGTCTTCCTTGAAGAGCGAGGGATCGATCTTGAGCGATTTCATTTCAAACTTTCCCGCCAGCGTCACCTGAACGAGGCCGCCCGCGGATTGGCCGGAAGCCTCCACAGTTGCGAGTTCTTCCTGCATCTGCGCGAACTTGGCCTGCATCTCGCGGGCCTTGCCCATCATGCCGAGAAGGTCTTTCATCGTGATCTCCGTGGTTCAGATGTCGTCATCGTCGTCCAGGTCGCCGATGCCGGGATCGACCGGCACCTCGTCGGATTCCGGTTCGATCTCGGGCGTCCCGGCGGCGTCGGGCAGCCGCACGTCGATGATCTTCGCTCCGGGAAAGCGCGCCAGAATGGCTGCGACGGCAGGGTCGCTCTTCGCATCCAGAAGGGCGGAGTCACGGCGCGACTGCTCGATCTCCGACAGGGTCTCGCCGCCCTTTTCGCGCGAAACGGTGACGATCCAGCGCCGTCCGGTCCAGGCATGAAGACGCGTCGTCAATTCGTTGACGAGCAGGCGCGGCGCGTGCTCCGTGAGGCTGACCTCGATGCGGCCCGGATCGAAGCGCACGGGTCGCAGATACTGCTTGACCTGCACTTTCAGCGCCATGTCGCGATTGGCGTCGCACAGCGCGACGAGATCGCTCATCGATGCGATGCGCGGACCGGCCGGCGCTTCTTCCTGCGCCGGCTGCGGCGCGGCGACCGGGACAGGTTCGGGTTCGGTTCGCACGAGGCGCATCGTCTGGCCGCCGCCATTCGATCCGGCCGCGACGGGCTGCGCGGCGACCGCGTCGACCGGCATGGATGCGGAATTGGGTGCACCTCCCGCGCCCGAGGGCGTCGGCGCTTGCGGCAAGCTGCGGACCGGCGCGTCGCCTTCCAGCGATTTCAGCGCTTCGTCGAGTGTCGGCAGGGTTGCGGCATGGGCGATGCGGATCAGCACCATTTCGGCCGCGCTGACGGGCCGCGATGCGCTCTGAACCTCGGTGATGCCCTTCAAGAGCATCTGCCAAGTCCGCGACAGGACGCGCACCGAAAGCCCGTCGGCATATTCGCGCCCGCGCTGGCGCTCATCCTGCGAGATGGAAGCATCGTCGGCCGCGGTTGGCACGAAACGGATGCGGGTGACGAGATGGTTGAATTCGGCGAGGTCGTTGAGCACCGTCGCGGGGTCCGCGCCGGCATCGTACTGGCCGCGGAATTCGGCCAGCGCGCCGGCGACATCGCCTTTCATGAGAAGTTCGAAGAGGTCGATGACGCGCGCGCGGTCGGCAAGGCCGAGCATGTCGCGCACGGCCTGCGCCGTCACCGTGCCGGAGCCATGTGCGATCGCCTGGTCGAGGATCGACAGCGAATCGCGCACCGAGCCCTCCGCCGCGCGGGCGATCATGGCGAGCGCGTCGTCGTCGATCGTCACGTCTTCTTTCTGCGCGATGCCGCGCAGATGCGCGGTGAGGAGCCCGGCATCGACGCGGCGCAGGTCGAAACGCTGACAGCGCGACAGGACGGTGATCGGCACCTTGCGGATCTCGGTCGTGGCGAAGATGAACTTCACATGCGGCGGCGGCTCTTCGAGCGTCTTCAACAGGCCGTTGAAGGCCTGTGTCGAAAGCATGTGAACCTCGTCGATGATGTAGACCTTGTAGCGCGCGGAGACCGGCGCGTAGCGAACCTGCTCGATGATCTCGCGAATGTCGTCGATGCCGGTATGCGAGGCGGCATCCATCTCGACCACGTCGACATGGCGGCCTTCCATGATCGCCTCGCAATGTTCACCGGCGACGGAAAGATCGACGGTCGGCTGACTGACTGCATCGGTCTTGTAGTTGAGCGCGCGGGCCAGAATGCGGGCCGTGGTCGTCTTGCCGACGCCGCGCACGCCGGTCAGCATCCAGGCCTGGGCGATGCGGCCGGTGGCGAAGGCGTTGGTCAGCGTGCGCACCATCGGCTCCTGGCCGATCAGCGTGGAAAAGTCGCGCGGGCGATATTTGCGCGCCAGCACCCGGTACGGTCCCTGCGGACGGCTCGTCTCGATCTGCGGAGTTTCGTCCATCAAGTCTCGCTCGTGCCATGGGCCCCAAGGCCCGGATCGTCCTCGCGGCGCGAGTGTTGCCCCGACATCGCCGGTCGTCAATGCCGCAAACGGCGCAGACGCTTGGCGGGGAAAATAAGGTGGGAGGCTGGCACGGTGACCCGTGCCGGGGCTCGTTAGGGCTGCTTCCTTCCGGACCTGACCCGGTTGGCGAGTGGCTCGTCCACCACCAACCTCCCGCGCCCCATATCGGCAATTCGAAAGGCGAATGCAAGGCCGGATCGAAAGCCGGAACGATTCGCTTCCCACGAACCATGAAACGCACTAGCCTCGTCATCTTGGCAGAGGAGGGAGACATGGACATGCCGCACAGGGCTGGCGGTTTCGAGCTCGACCGGAAGCTTGAACGCGACAGCCGCGAGTTGATCTGGCTCGGCCTGTGCGAACTGCGAATCATGAACGATGCGCGCTGGCCCTGGCTGATCATGATCCCGCAACGCCGCGGTGCGGTCGAGATTCATGACCTGACGCCGCTCGACCAGGCTATGCTTTCCTTTGAGACGACCTTGGTCTCGAAGGCGCTGATGGAAGTCACGCGCTGCGACAAGATCAATATCGGCGCGCTCGGCAACATCGTGCGCCAGCTCCATGTCCATGTGATCGCGCGAAAAGAGGGCGATGCGAATTGGCCGGGTCCCGTCTGGGGGCATGGTCAGGCCGAACCCTATCGCCGTGAGGACCTCCACGGCCTGATCAACGACATCAAGGGCCGCCTGTGACCTTCGCATTGTTCGACCGGCCGGCCGACGAGCCGAGCCGCCTCGTCGGTTTTGCCGGCAATCGCATCGACAGGCAGGCGGAGAATCGTTCGGAGACGGTGCTGTCGGAAGCTATGGCCGATCCGCGCCTGTCCGTCCTCATCCTGCGCGGCGGGCGCCTGTGCCTGAAGATGAATGGCGCCGGTCCCGATTGGCGGTTTTCCGCATCGGAGGCGAACGGCCTCAAGGCGAAGCTCGAACACGGGGTTCTGCTCGGACATGGCGCCGGCGGACCGGTTATTGCCGCGCCGGGGAGCCTCGAACCGGAGAATCTGCCGGAGGGGATCAAGGCGATCGATCTGCGCTCGATCAACAGCCAGGGTCTTCTTGGGCCTGAAGACATGGGCGCGGTTGCGCAGGGCGCCTCGCTTCTGGCATGGAACGCCAATTGCCGCTTCTGCGGCCGCTGCGGCAGGCCGACCGAGGCGAGGATCGGCGGCTACAAGCGCGTATGCACCGGCTGCGGCGCGCAGCACTTCCCGCGCACCGACCCGGTCGTCATCATGCTGACGGTCACGCCCGAACGCTGTCTGATGGGCCGCAGCCCGCATTTCGTACCGGGCATGTTTTCCACGCTCGCCGGCTTCGTGGAGCCGGGCGAGACGATCGAGGATGCGGTGCGCCGGGAAACCTTCGAGGAATCGGGCGTCAGGATCGGCCGCGTCGCCTATCACGCGAGCCAGCCCTGGCCGTTTCCCCATTCGCTGATGATCGGCTGCTTCGGCGAGGCGCTGAACGAGGACCTGACGCCGGATTTCACCGAACTGGAGGATTGCCGCTGGTTCGGCCGCGACGAGGTGCGCGCGATGATCGACGGCGCGCATCCGGACGGCCTGATCGTTCCGCCGAATGCCGCGATCGCCAATCATCTGATCCGGGCCTGGGTGGACGCGCCCTGATCAGGCGCTCTTGCGTGGGCGTCCGCCCTTGGCGCCGTTCTCGCGTGCGGCGCGCGCCTTGGCCGGTGATGTCGCGCTGCCGCCGATGCGCGCGAACTGGCTCGTCATCCAGCGCCGGGTACCGAATATGCCGCCAACCAGCGCGGGTACTGAAAGATCGACGTCAAGTCGCGGCCAGTTGAGATTGAGGCCGAAACCATCGACCTCGATCAAGGCCAGATCGGCTGCCGTCGCCTTGTGAAGATCTTCGACGAGCGCGGGCGGGAAGACATAGGCGCAGCCATTTTCGAGCTCGATGACGATCCGCCCGCTCGCCGCATCGTAGCTCGCCGCCCGTGCCCGCAAGCCTTCGGCGAGCACTTGCCGTCCCCGCTCTTCGGCGGCGTCGATCTGGATGTCAGTCAGCTTCACCATGAATTCGCTCCCACTTTTGCAGGAAGTCGTCGCGCCGTGCTGCGACTTCCTCGAGAAGCCGGCGCAGTTCCGGTCGCTTGATCCCGATTGCATAGACCAGTTCAATCGAACCGTCGGGGCCCATCAGATTGATCTTCGCGTTGCCGGCTCCGACGAGATGGATATGGGCCGGCGCGTGGTCCTGCGTGTAGATGACGAAACGATAGCCATGCGCACGGTGGACGACGACCAATATCTTATCCCATCTGTTGGGTTTTTCAAGAAGAACGCTGGTTGACCCGAAACTCCGCTGCCGGATAGACCCCCAGCACACGCACTTCGCGCGAGAAGAAGTCGAGCTCCTTCAGCGCCTGCGCGACATTTGCGTCGTCGGGGTGGCCTTCGATGTCGGCGTAGAATTGCGAGGCGAAGAAGGTGCCGCCGTGCTGGTAGCTTTCGAGCTTGGTCATGTTGACGCCGTTGGTGGCGAACCCCCCCATCGCCTTGTAGAGCGCGGCGGGGATGTTGTGGACGCGGAAGATGAACGTCGTCATCATCAAATCGTCCGCGGATTTGCGCGGCGCCCAGGATTCTTCCTTCGCCAGCACGACGAAGCGGGTGACGTTGTTGTCGGTGTCCTCGACATTCTCGGCGACGATGTGGAGCCCGTAGAGTTCGGCGGCGAGGATCGGCGCGAGCGCGGCGGCCGTCCGGTCGCCCTCGTCGGCCACCTGGCGCGCGGCGCCGGCCGTGTCGCCGGCGATGACCGGCTTCCATTTGTGCTTGCGGATCACGTTGCGGCACTGGCCGAGCGCGTGGATGTGGCTGTGGACCGAACTGATCTCCTCGATCTTCGTACCCGGCAGGACCATGAGCTGGAAATGAATGGGCAGGAAATACTCGCCGACGATGTGCAGGCTCGATTCGGGCAGGAGATGATGGATGTCGGCGACCCGGCCTGCGATCGTGTTCTCGATCGGGATCATCGCAAGGTCGGCCGCGCCGCTTTCGACCGCATTGAACGCATCCTCGAAGGTTGCGCAGGGCATCGGCTCCATGCCGGAAAACATGTTGCGGCAGGCGGTGTCCGAATTGGCGCCGGGTTCACCTTGGAATGCGATGCGGTTGGTGCTGGACATGCGGCTACGGCCCTTCTTGGAACAATATGGCGCGGGCGCGCTCGAGATCTTCGGGCGTATCGACGCCCAGCGGAACGGAGTGGACGAGGCCGACATCGATGCGCATCCCGGCCTCAAGGGCGCGCAACTGCTCCAGCCGCTCGCGCGTTTCGAGCGGACTCGGGCCCAGTTTGACGAAGCGTTCGAGCGCCGCGCGGCGATAGGCGTAGATGCCGATGTGATGGTAGAGCGGCCCGTCGCCCCAGGGCGCGGTGGCGCGCGTGAAATAGAGCGCGCGCAGCCGGTCGGGCGCGATCTGCGCGCCGACGATCTTGACGACGTTGGGATTGGTCTTCTCAGCTTCGTCCGCGATCTCGATGCCGAGAGTCGCGATGTCGGCGTCGCCGGCTTCGAGCACGTCGGCGGCGACGGCGATCAACGCCGGATCGATCGTCGGCAGGTCGCCCTGGAGATTGACGATGGTCGTGTAGCAGCCATCGGGGTCGAGCGTCTGGAGAGCCTCGAAGATGCGGTCGGAGCCGGACTGATGGCTGCTCGCCGTCATCACCGCCGTGAACCCGTGCGCCGCAACGGTGCGCGCCACCTCGGCGCTGTCGGTCGCGATGGCGATTTCACCTGCGCCGCTTTCGGCCGCACGCCGTGCGACATGCACGATCATCGGCAGGCCGGCGATATCGGCCAGCGGTTTGCCGGGCAGCCGGGTCGATGCCATGCGGGCGGGAATGAGGATCAGTCGGGACATGCGCGAAGCGATGATGCGGCTCTCGGGACGGTCGGAAAAGTGGCAAAAGGTCTCACATGGAAACGCCCTTATATGTGTTGCAACATCCAAGCAAAAGACCTAGTTTCCGCGCGATTTTCACCGGCACGACCGGGTGGGGGACCCTTTGACGCGTGTGCGCCGGCCGCACGGCGCATCACCCCGGTCGAACCTTGGAGCCTTGGGTAGATGGACTCTTTTGAACTCAACAAGCTGATCGGCGCGTTTCTGGGCGTCGTGTTCGTCGTCTTTTCGGTCAGCCTTGTGTCGGACGCGATCTTTGCGTCCCATTCTCCGGAAACCCCAGGATATGCGATCGAGGTTCCCGATGAGCCGGCAGGCGGCGGTGCGCCGGCCGAAAGCGGCCCGAGCGCGCTCGACCTTCTCGCCAGCGCCGATCCGGCTGCCGGCGAGGCGGCCTTCCGCCGCTGCGCTTCCTGCCACACGATCGAAAGCGGCGGCGCCAACCGCGTCGGCCCGAACCTTTACGGCGTGATCGGCCGGGCCGTCGCCTCGCATGAAGGCTTCGCCTATTCCGGTGCGATGACCGAATATTCGGAGGGCGGCGCCAAGAACTGGGAATTCGAGAATTTGAGCGCGTTCCTCGTCAATCCGCGGTCCTATATCCCCGGCACCATCATGGCGTTCGCAGGCCTGCGCGACCCGCAGGAAGAAGCGAACCTGATCGCCTATCTGAACGAGCAGTCCGACAGCCCGTTGCCGCTGCCCGAGCCGGCCGCCGCGGAGGAAGAGACCGCCGAAGGTGACGCTGCCGCAGAAGGCGAGGAAGCTGCACCCGCGGACGGTGAGGAAGCCACCCCTGCCGCCGAAGGCGAAGAGGCCGCTCCGGCAGGTGAAGGCGAGGAAGCTGCTCCTGCTGCCGACGGTGAGGAAGCTGCGCCCGCGGACGGTGAGGAAGCCGCGCCTGCCGCTGAAGGCGAAGAGGCCGCGCCGGCGGACGAGGGCGAGGACGCCGCGCCTGCGGGCGACGCCGCCCCGGCTGACGACGGTGCCGAGACCGAAGCCGAACCTGCCGAGGCGACGCCCGAGGAGGACGGCTCGGCTGCATCGCCCGAAACCGACGCGGCGACACCTGCCGCCGATGGCGAGGTTTCCGAGGAAGAGCAGCAGGCTCCGGCCGGGAACTAACCGGATCGTAATCTCCATGATCACGAAAAAGCCGGGTTTCGCCCGGCTTTTTTGTTGCCGGACGAAATTTCGGCCACGCAAAGTTTAGCGGTGCTGCCGGTTTCCAATCGCGCGCGATCGGTTAGGGTGCGCGAAGACGAAGAGGAGATGCGTCGCATGGAATGGAGCCGACTGGGCGAAAATTTGCGCAAGTCGTGGGTGCTGGTTGCCGTCCTGGCAACGGGCGCCATGGGCGCTGGCGCAGCGCTGGCACAGGACGCCGAGGCGGAGTGGCGCACGACCTCCTCGCTCATCCAGACCGAGCCGCCGGCCGAGGAGTTCACCCGCTATTCCTACGTGAACCCCGACGCGCCCAAGGGCGGTACGCTGAATTCGGCCGCGTTCGGCACCTTCGACAGCTTCAACCCGTTCATCGTGCGCGGCACGTCTGCGGCCGGCCTCACCCAGTTCGGCGGGCTGTTGTGGGATACGCTGATGCAGCAATCCCTCGACGAGGCGGGAACGAGCCATGCGCTGATCGCGGAAGCCTTCACCTATCCCGACGACTATTCATCTGCCACCTATCGCCTCAACCCGAATGCGCGCTGGCACGACGGCGAGCCGATCACCGCCGAGGATGTCGTCTGGTCGTTCGAGAAGCTGAAGGAAATCAGCCCCGCATACAGCCGCTATTATGCCAATGTGACGGAAGCGGTGGCCATCTCAGAGCGCGAGGTCGAATTCACCTTCGATCAGACCGGCAATCGGGAACTGCCGCACATCATGGGCGACCTGACCGTCCTGCCGAAACACTGGTGGGAAGGAGAGGATGCCCGTGGGCAAGAACGCAACATCGCGAATCCGACCCTGGAGCCGCCGCTTGGCAGCGGGCCATACCGGATTGCCTCGTTCGATCCCGGCTCGCGAATCGTCTGGGAGCGCGTCGAGGATTATTGGGGCGCCGAGGAACCGGTGAATGTCGGCCGCAACAATTTCGACCGCATGGAATACACCTATTTCCAGGACGACAATGCCGAGTTCCTCGCCTTCACGCGCGGCGGCTTCGAGGATATCCGGCTCGAGACGAGCACACGGCGCTGGGCGGTCGAATATAATTTCCCGGCCTTCGAACGCGGCGACGTCGTCAAGCGCGAGTTCATCTCCGGCGGCATCCAGCACATGCAGGCCTTCGCCTTCAACATGCGCCAGCCGCGCTTTCAAGACCGGCGCGTGCGCCGCGCGCTGACGCTCGCCTATAATTTCGAGGAGCAGAACCGGCTGCAGTTCTTCGAGATGAACGAGCGGTTTTCGAGCTATTTCGAAAACTCCGAGCTCGCATCGAGCGGGCTGCCCGAGGGCAAGGAACTGGAGATTCTGGAGACGCATCGCGATGCGCTGCCACCGGAGCTTTTCACCGAGGAGTTCAAGCTGCCCGTCTTCGACACGCCGGGCGCGCAGCGCGACAATCTGCGCGAGGCGGTGCGTCTCTTCGACGAGGCGGGCTGGACCATCCGGGACGGCCGGATGGTCAATAAGGAGAGCGGCGAGCAGTTCCGGATCGAATTCCTCGGCGCCTCGCCGACGAGCGAGATCATCACCGGCGGCTATATGGCCAATCTGCGCCGTCTCGGCATCGACGCGACGCTGCGAATCGTCGACACGTCGCAATATATCCAGCGCTATCAGGCCTTCGAGTTCGATGCGGTGACCGCGCGCTTCCCGCAATCCGAATCGCCCGGCAACGAGCAGCGCGACTACTGGAGCTCGCAGGCGGCCGACGCGGAAGGTTCGCGCAACGTGCCGGGCATCAAGGACCCGGTGGTCGACGCGCTGATCGACAGGATCATCTACGCGGCCGACCGCGAGGAACTGGTGGCGGCGACGCGGGCGCTCGATCGCGTCCTTTTGTGGAACTACTACACCGTGCCGCAATATTTCCAGCCGACCATGCGCTACGCCTACTGGAACAAGTTCGGCATTCCCGAAGAGCAGCCCGAATATTCCGGCATCGATCCGCAATCCTGGTGGATATTGCAGGACCGCGAGGCCGAGATCGAGGAACAGATCGAGGAAACCGAATGAGCGGTGCGCTTTTCGACCGCCGTGCCTTCCTCGCGCTCGGCGGCGCGGCCTTCGCCGCACCGTTTCTGCCGCGTATCGCACTGGCGCAGCTTCAGACCGGAACGCCGCTTCATGGCATCTCGGCCTTCGGCGACCTGAAATACGGGCCGGACTTCACCCATTTCGATTATGCGAACCCGGATGCGCCGAAGGGCGGACGGTTCAATTTCTCGGTTCCGAACTGGGGTTACAATCAGTCGGTACAGACCTTCAACACGCTGAACTCCTTCGTGCCGCGAGGTGACGCGCCGCCGCGCATGGAACTGTGCTTCGACAGTCTGATGGCGGGCTCGCTCGACGAGCCGGACTCCGCCTACGGCCTTCTCGCCGAGACGGTGACGATTGCGGACGACCGCAATTCGTTCATTTTCAAGCTGAGGCCGCAGGCGCGATTCCACGACGGCTCGAAACTGACGGCTGAGGACGTCGCCTATACGTTCAACCTGTTCAAGGAGCAGGGTCATCCTTCGCTCGTTCTGCCCTTGAGCGAGATGACGGAGGCGGTGGCCGAGGACGAGGCGACGTTCCGCATCGCCTTCAACGGCGACCAGTCTTCGCGAACGATCTTCTCGGTCATCGCGATGCCGATCGTCTCCAAGGCCTTCTATGAGGAAAATCCGTTCGACGCCTCGCAACTCAATCCGCCGCTCGGATCGGGGCCTTACGAGGTCGGCCTGGTCAATGCCGGGCAGACGATCGAATATGATCGGGTGGACGATTACTGGGCGCGCGATCTGCCGGTCAGGCGCGGCCTCTTCCATTTCGACACGATCCGCATCGAGTTCTACCGCGACCGCAACGCCGCCTTCGAGGCTTTCAAGAAGGGCGACATCCAGTTCCGCCAGGAATTCACGGCGCGAACCTGGGCGACGGGCTACGATTTCCCGGCGATCAATGATGGGCGTGTGGTCAAGCGCGAGTTTCCAAGCGAACTCTCGCCTTCGATGCAGGCCTGGGCGCTGAACCAGCGCCGCGAGAAATTCGCCGACCCGCGCACGCGCGAGGCGATCGGGATGTGCTTCGACTTCGAATGGACGAACCGCAATCTCTTCTACGACGCCTATGCGCGCTCCAACTCGGTGTTCGAGAAATCGGAATTCCGCGCCGAGGGAACGCCTTCGCAGGCCGAACTTGCGCTTCTGGAGGAATTTCGCAGCGAGATCCCCGAGGAAGCCTTCGGCGAGGCGGTTGTCGCGCCGACATCGGACGGTTCGGGCCGCGATCGGCGTCTCTTGCGCGAGGCGCGCCGCCTGTTGATGGAGGCCGGCTGGCAGGCCGATGGCCGTTTGCTCAGGAACGCCGCCGGCGAGCCTTTGACGCTCGAATATCTGATTCAGGACGAAGTCTTCATCCGCTCCGGCTCGCCCTTCGTCGAGAACATGCGCCAGATCGGCATCGATGCCTCGATCCGGCAGGTGGATTCCGCGCAATATCAGGCGCGCCAGATCGATTTCGACTTCGACATGGTCGGCATGGCCGCGTCCTTCGGCGCGACGCCGACGCGCGATTCGCTGGCCAACTTCTTTCATTCGCGCTCGGCGAGCCTGCCGGGAACGCGCAACTATCCCGGCACGAATTCGCCTGCCGTCGACGCGCTGATCGAGCAGGCCGGCAGGGCCGAAACGCGCGACGAACTTGTCGTCATCCTCAAGGTCATGGATCGCATCTTGCGCGCGCGCCATGACTGGATTCCAAATTGGCACGCACCGAATCACCGGGCGGCCTATTGGGACATGTTCGGCTTCAAGGACCCGAAGCCGGACTATGGCTTTCCCGTCGAGGCCTTGTGGTGGTACGACGAGGAAAAGGCGAAATCGATTGGCAGGGCTTGAGACTGATTTGACCACCCTCGCGGCGACGCCCATCTGATGGGCGCCTATATCCTTCGACGTCTGTTGCTGATGATCCCGACCCTGTTCGGCATCATGGCGATCTCCTTCATCGTCATCCAGTTCGCGCCGGGCGGACCGGTCGAGCAGGTGATCGCCAACATCACCGGGCAGGGCGGCGGCGCGGCCGACCGCATCGGCGGCGGAAGCTCCGACTTCCAGAATTTCGATACGGGCGGCGAATCCAGCTATCGCGGCGCGCAGGGGCTCGATCCCGAATTCATCGCGCAGCTCGAGCGCCAGTTCGGCTTCGACAAGCCGCCGCTCGAACGCTTCACCAACATGATCTGGAACTATATCCGCTTCGATTTCGGCAACAGCTATTTTCGCGACATCTCCGTCATCGACCTGATCATTGAGAAGATGCCGGTGTCGATCTCGCTCGGCCTCTGGATCACCTTGATTTCCTACACGATCTCGATCCCGCTCGGCATCCGCAAGGCGGTGAAGGACGGGTCGAGCTTCGACGTGTGGACGAGCGGCATCGTCATCGTCGCCTATGCGATTCCCGGCTTCCTGTTCGCGATCCTGTTGATGGTGCTTTTTGCCGGCGGCTCGTTCTTCGACTGGTTCCCGCTGCGCGGCCTGACGTCCGAAAACTGGTCGGACCTGTCCTGGCCCGAGCGTATCCTCGATTATTTCTGGCATCTCGCGCTGCCGCTGACCGCGATGGTGCTTTCCGCCTTCGCGACGACGACGCTCTTGACGAAGAATTCGTTCCTCGAGGAAATCCGCAAGCAATATGTCGTCACCGCCCGCGCCAAGGGCCTGTCGGAGCGGCAGGTGCTCTACCGCCACGTCTTCCGCAATGCGATGCTGATCATCATCGCCGGCTTCCCCGGCGCCTTCATCTCGGCTTTCTTCACCGGTTCGCTCCTGATCGAGAATATCTTCTCGCTCGACGGGCTCGGGCTCCTCGGCTTCCGCTCGGTGCTCGACCGCGACTATCCGGTCGTGTTCGCCACGCTCTACATCTTCTCGCTGATCGGGCTTCTGGTCAGCCTGTTGTCGGACCTGATGTACACCTGGATCGACCCGCGCATCGACTTCGAGCGGAGGGACGTGTGATGTCCGACATGCTCGCAAAGGCGCAGGTCGAGGAAGTGCGCGAGAGGGTCAAGCGGCCGTGGCTCTCGCCGCTCAACCAGCGCCGCTGGCAGAACTTCAAGGCGAACCGGCGCGGCTACTGGTCGCTCTGGATATTTCTCGTCCTGTTCGTCCTGTCGCTGTTCGCCGAGTTCATCGCCAACGACAAGCCGGTGCTGGCCTCCTACAACGGCGAAATTCTCTTCCCGGCCGTCGTCGACTATCCGGAGGAGAAGTTCGGCGGGTTCCTTGCCGTGACCGACTATCGCGACCCGGTGATCCAGGAGGAAATCGAGGCGAATGGCTGGATGATCTGGCCGCCGATCCGCTATTCCTATCGCACCGTGAACAACGAGATACCGGAAGCCGCGCCGGCCAAGCCGTCCTGGCTCTACGACCGCGAGACGCGCTGCCAGCGCTATTTCGAGGGCGCGGACGATCCGAACTGCACGCTCGGCAACTTCAACTGGCTCGGCACGGACGACCAGGCGCGCGACGTTGCGGCGCGCGTCATCTACGGCTTTCGCATCTCGGTCCTGTTCGGCCTCGTCCTGACCGCAGCCTCGGCGATCATCGGCGTTTCGGCCGGCGCGATTCAGGGTTATTTCGGCGGCTGGACGGATCTGATCTTCCAGCGTGTGATCGAGATCTGGTCGTCGATCCCGGTCCTCTATCTGATCCTCATCATCGCCGCGATCCTGCCGCCGGGCTTCTTCATACTGCTCGGCATCATGCTCCTGTTCTCGTGGGTGGCGTTCGTTGGCGTGGTCCGCGCCGAATTCCTGCGCGCGCGAAACTTTGAGTACGTCAACGCCGCGCGGGCGCTCGGCGTCGGCAATGCGACCATCATGTTTCGCCATCTCCTGCCGAACGCGATGGTCGCGACGCTGACCTTCCTGCCCTTCATCCTCAACGGCTCGATCACGACGCTGACCTCGCTCGACTTCCTCGGCTTCGGCCTGCCGCCCGGCTCGGCTTCGCTCGGCGAACTTCTGCGGCAGGGCCAGCGCAATCTCAACGCCCCCTGGCTCGGCATCGTCGGCTTCCTGTCGCTCTCCATCATGCTGTCGCTGCTGATCTTCATCGGCGAGGCCGTGCGCGACGCCTTCGATCCGCGCAAGACGTTCCGGTGAGGGCTGTTGTGTGGTATAAAAGGGTAGGAAATCTACCTTGGAGGCCTTCGATGGGCATGAACATCAAGAACCCCGAAGTGCAGAAACTTGCCAGACAACTCGCCGACGAGACGGGCGAAACGATGACGTTGGCGATCCGGCACGCTCTGGAGGAGCGGCTCGCCAGGCTGCGCCGACAGCGTGACGTGGCCGAAAAGATCAGACGCATCGACGCAATCGTGGACTCCCTGCCGCCGCCACCTCCCGGCGCGACGAGCGACCACTCCGATCTCTACGACGAAGATGGCTTGCCTGCATGATCGTCGATGCATCCGCCATTCTGGCCATTCTTCTTCGGGAGCCTGAGCGGTACGAGTTTCGCCGGATCATTGCTGAAGCGGCCGAGCCCGTCATTTCGCCCTTCAACTTTCTCGAGGCCAGCGTGCGTGCCGACAAGCTGGGTGAAGCCGAAAGCAAGGGACTGGACGCCATCATCGCCGCCGGTGGAATCGATATCGTACCGACGACTGCCGAGCAGGCGATGATCGCGCGCGATGCTTACGCGCGCTACGGCAAGGGCAATCATCCCGCAAAACTCAATCTGGGTGACTGTTTTGCCTATGCGCTCGCCAAGGCGCGGAGCGAACCGCTTCTCTTCAAGGGCGAGGATTTTCGCCAAACCGACATCGAGGCCGCGATTTGACCGCCCCCCTCCTTTCCGTCCGCGATCTCTCCGTCGCCTTCGCCCAGGGCGGGCGCGAGCAGCATGCCGTCGATCACATCTCTTTCGATATCGCGCCGGGCGAAACGCTGGCTCTGGTGGGCGAATCCGGGTCGGGCAAGTCGGTCTCGGCGCTCTCGGTCCTGAAGCTTCTGCCTTATCCGGCCGCAAGCCATCCGTCGGGCAAGGTGCTGTTCGAGGGCGAGGACCTGCTGGCGTTCGACGAGAAGGCGTTGATGCGTGTGCGCGGCAACGACGTCACCATGATCTTCCAGGAGCCGATGACCTCGCTCAATCCGCTGCACACGATCGAGCGGCAGATCGGCGAGATCCTGAAGCTGCATCGCGGCATGAACGAGAAGCAGTCGAAGGCGCGCACGCTGGAACTCCTGAACGAGGTCGGCATCCGTGAACCCGAAAAACGGCTCGGCGCCTATCCGCACCAGCTTTCCGGCGGCCAGCGCCAGCGCGTCATGATAGCGATGTCGCTTGCCAACGAGCCGAAGCTCCTGATCGCTGACGAGCCGACGACGGCGCTCGACGTGACCGTGCAGGCGCAGATCCTCGAACTGCTCGGCGAACTGAAGACCCGCAACAAGATGTCGATGCTCTTCATCACGCACGACCTCGGCATCGTGCGGCGTATCGCCGACCGCGTCTGCGTCATGACCAAGGGCAAGATCGTCGAGGAAGGGCCGACCGCCGAGGTTTTCGCCAGCCCCAAGCACGACTACACGCGCCATCTTCTCGCAGCCGAACCCAAGGGCGAGCCGCCGGCGGGAGATGATGCGGCGCCCGTCGTCATGAAGGGCGACGACATCAAGGTCTGGTTCCCGATCAAGCAGGGCTTCTTCCGCAAGACCGTCGACCATGTGAAGGCCGTCGACGGCATCGACGTGACGGTGCGCGCCGGCCAGACGCTCGGCGTCGTCGGCGAATCCGGCTCCGGCAAGACGACGCTGGGCCTGGCGCTTTCGCGGATGATCTCGTCGGAAGGCAAGATCATGCTCGGCGAGAAGGCGATCGACGATTTCTCGTTCCGCGAGATGAAGCCGCTGCGGCGCGAGATGCAGATCGTCTTCCAGGACCCGTTCGGCTCTCTGTCGCCACGCATGTCCGTGTCGGAGATCATCGAGGAAGGGCTGCGCATCCATCAGCCGAAGCTCGACGCCGACGCGCGCGACGCTCTTGTCGTGGATGTGCTGAAGGAAGTCGGTCTCGATACCGCGACGCGCTTCCGCTACCCGCACGAATTTTCCGGCGGCCAGCGCCAGCGCATCGCGATCGCACGCGCCATGGTGCTCAATCCGCGCTTCGTCATGCTCGACGAGCCGACCTCGGCGCTCGACATGAGCGTTCAGGCGCAGGTCGTGGACCTTCTGCGCGATTTGCAGAAGAAGCATCAGCTCGCCTATCTGTTCATCAGCCATGATCTGAAGGTCGTGCGCGCGCTGGCGAACGAGGTGATCGTGATGCGCAACGGCAAGGTCGTCGAATACGGCACCAGCCGGCAGATATTCGAGAACCCGCAGACCGACTACACGAAGGCGCTGATCGCCGCCGCCTTCGACATCGCGACCGCGCCGGCGGGCGTCGTCAGCGAATAGAACGAAAGACCAGGGAGCAGACCATGACCGACCAGCGTGCGGGCCGCATTCTTCTGTCCGTTCAGGGCTTCAACCCGAAGAGGTGGCACGAACTTCTCTCGGCCAAACGCGATGTGGTGATCGAGCCACAGGGCGAAAGCGATCCGTCGATCGACTATGCGGTGGTCTGGAAGCACCAGCCCGGAATTCTCGCCGCGCTGCCGAATTTGAAGGCGATCTTCTCGATCGGCGCCGGCGTCGACCATATCTTCGCCGATCCGAACCTGCCCGACGTGCCGATCGTGCGTGTGGTGGCGGGCAACCTGACCCAGCACATGGTCGACTATGTCGTCTGGCGCGTGCTCGATCATCAGCGCCAGGGCATGTTCTACCGCGCCGAACAGGGAAAGAAGAGCTGGCGCGAGATCGCGCAGCCGGCCTCGCCGGACGTGTCTGTCGGCATTCTCGGCCTCGGTGAACTGGGGCAGGCGGCGGCCAAGGCGCTGAAGGCGGTCGGGTTCGACGTCAAGGGCTGGACACGCACTCAGAAAACCGTCGAAGGCGTCGAGACGTTCAGCGGCGAGGCGGGGCTGACGCCGTTCCTCAATGCGACGGACATTCTGGTCGTGCTGCTGCCGCACACGTCCGCGACCGAGGGGATCGTCAATTACGACCTGCTCTCGAAGCTGCGTCGCGACAACGGGCTCGGCGGTCCGTGCCTCGTCAATGCCGGCCGCGGCAAGCTGCAGAAGGAGGTGGACATATTGCGCGCGCTCGATGACGGTACGCTGAAGGAGGCGAGCCTCGACGTCTTCGAGGCGGAGCCGCTGGCGACGGCGAGCCCCCTCTGGACGCATTCCCGCGTCTTCGTGACGCCGCACGCCGCTGCCACCTCCGACGCGCGTCACCTCGTTCCGCTGATGCTGGAGCAGATGGACCGCTTAGAGCGCGGCGAGCCGTTGCAGCACGTTGTAGACCGCAAGGCGGGGTACTGATCAGGGGCGTCGGAACCCTGTTGGCCCGCCATAGAGATGGCCGATGCGCGCGACAGCGTCGGCAAGTGGCTCGCGCGTGACGCGCATCGTGTGGCCGCTCGCATGGATCATGAAAGCGGCGTCGAGCATGATCGCGACATGGCCTTTCCAGAAGACGAGGTCGCCGCGCCGAAGGCCGGCGAGGTCGTCGCCGATGTCGAGCGCCGTCCCGATGCTCGTTGCCTGCATGTCGGTGTCGCGCAGCACGGAAATACCCGCCATCCGCATCGACAATTGCACCAGCCCCGAACAGTCGATGCCGAAACCCGAGACGCCGCCCCACAGATAGGGCGTGTGCTCGAACCGCTCCGCGGCCGCCACGTAGTCTGTTTCACGATGGCCGATCGGGCGCAGGTGATCGAGGATCATCGCTTCGCCGGTGTCGAGAAGCGCATAGCGCGTGCCGCGCGTCTCCGCCTCGCCGGTGATGCGCAAAGTGGCGCCCATCGAATGCGCCTCTGTCGCCGGAAAGCGCAGGTCCGCCCCCCGATAGACGAAGCTGCGCTGGGCGACGACGACATGCGTCGCCTGCTCCACCGCGCCCAGCGCCGAAGCCGGCGCATAGCCGACATAACCATCGGCCTCGGCCTGCAGCCACACCCAGCCCTCGCGCTCGTCGAAGACGCGGACGTGGGCGCCGTGAAGCAATTGCGTGTCGATGCCGGAGTCCGCGCGGGGAGAGGGGCGCAAATCGACGACAGGCGCGGCGATCCGCGCCGGCCGTCCTTCGACGAACTGGCCGGCCTCGACCCGGCCGCGCAAATCGGCCGAGGCGAGATCGGGCCGGAAAGCGTGGAGACGGCGGTCGGGCGTGGTCATTTGCCGTACCGCGCTTCGAGGACGTGCATCAGCGCACGGATCGCCTGCGCCTCGCCGCCGACCGGCGCGTGCGGCTTGTCGACGGGATTCCAGCCGAAAATGTCGAGATGGACCCAGCTTCGCGCCCTCTCGACGAATTTTTGCAGGAACAGCGCCGCCGTGACCGACCCGGCGAAGCCGTCCGTGGTGACGTTGTTCATGTCGGCGACGCGCGATGAGAGCTTCTTCGCATAAGGCTTCCAGAGCGGCATCCGCCAGACCGGATCGGCGACCGTCTCGCCGGCCTGCGCAAGATCGCTTGCAAGCATGTCGTCATCGGTGAAGAAGGGCGGCAGATCCGGACCGAGCGCGACGCGCGCGGCGCCCGTCAGCGTCGCCATGTCGATGAGAAGTTCCGGCTTCTCCTCGTCGGCGAGCGCGAGCGCATCGGCGAGGATCAGGCGGCCCTCCGCATCCGTATTTCCGATCTCGACCGTCAGCCCCTTGCGGCTGGTCAGCACGTCGCCCGGCCGGAAAGCGTTGCCGGAAATGGCGTTTTCGACGGCGGGAACGAGGACGCGCAGGCGCAAATTCAGCTTGGCGCTCATGATCATCGAGGCAAGGCCGAGCACGTTCGCCGCGCCGCCCATGTCCTTTTTCATCAACAACATGCCGCTCGCCGGCTTGATGTCGAGCCCGCCCGTGTCGAAGCAGACGCCCTTGCCGACCAGCGTCACCTTCGGCGCATCCTTCGGCCCCCAGGTGAAGTCGACGAGGCGCGGCGCCTCGGCTGAGGCGCGACCGACCGCATGGATCATCGGAAAATTCCGCTTCAAAAGCGCATCGCCCTCGATCACGGCGACCTTGGCCTTGTGCGCCTTGGCGAGCCGGCGGGCGGCTTCTTCAAGTTCGGCCGGTCCCATGTCGTTGGTCGGCGTGTTGATGAGGTCGCGGGCGAGGATCACGCCATCGGCTTCGCGGGTGAGGCGGGCAAGGTCGACGCCAGGGGAAAGCTGAAGGCGGATGTCGCGCGCACTGTCCTTCCAGTAGCGCTCGAACCTATAGCCGCCGAGCACCAGCGCGAGCGTGGCGAGATGCGCGTCGAACGCGCCCGGTGCGAAAACCCAATCGCCAGCCGGCAGGTCGCGAGCGAGGCGACCGAGCGCCAGTGCTGCTGTCGGCCCCTCATCATTGCCGATCCCGGCCAGCGCGCCGGCGATCTCGCCGTCTGCATCGGGGAAGGCCAGCACCTTGCCCGACTGGCCGGAAAAGCCGCTCGCCTTGGCCCAGCCGCGCGCGCGCGCATCGATCGCGGCGGCATCGAGACCACCCTTGGCGACGACATGGATGGCCTTGGCATTGGCGAGCGACGTTTCGGTGATTTCGATCGGCATGGATGGTCCTCGTAAGCGGGCGACGCGAAGCAGATGCGCACTCTTTTAACGCTCCGTTAGGGTTAACGGAATATTGCTCGGGAGATTAACGGGTGCTTCGGCACCGATGTCGCGTCGATGTGGAGGTCGGGCAGAATGTCGATCAATCGGAAGGCCGGGACCGGCAGGGTCAGGATCGCGGCGACGATCGTTGCGGTCGCGGCGACGCTCGCGCTGGCCGGCTGCGCCGGCAACAAGCGCATGACGACCGCCTCGGTCGACCGCACGACGACGGGCGCCGTGACGCAGATGACGGGGCCCGAACTTCGCGCCACGGCCGATCAGCTCGGCACCGCCTATACGCGCAACTCGTCCGACATGAACGTCGCCATGCAATATGCATCCGTGCTGCAAATGGACGGGCGCAACGATCAGGCGCTGGCCGTCATGCGCAAGGCTGCGATCGACCACCCGAAGGAACGTCAGGTGCTGGCTGCCTATGGCAAGGCACTGGCCGCCGCCGGCGATTTGCAGCCCGCGCTCGACGCCGTGCGCCGCGCGCAGACGCCGGAATATCCCGACTGGAAGCTGATGTCGGCCGAAGGGGCGATCCTCGACCAACTCGGGCAGCCCGGCGAAGCACGCCGTCTCTACGCCCGCGCGCTCGAAATGCAGCCCAACGACCCGAGCGTCCTGTCGAATCTGGGCATGTCCTACGTGCTGGAAGGCGATCTGAAACAGGCGGAAACGCATCTCCAGAACGCGGTCGCCCAGCCCGGCGCAGACAGCCGCGTGCGCCAGAACCTGGCGCTGGTGGTCGGTTTGCAGGGACGTTTCGCCGATGCCGAGGCGATTGCCAGCCGCGAACTTTCGCCCGAGCAGGCCGAGGCCAACGTCGCCTATCTGCGCTCGATGCTGGCGCAGCAGAATGCCTGGAACGATCTGGCGAACGAGGAAGGCTAAGCCGCCGCGATCTTTCGCTGTCCGACAGCCTTCCTCACCTCCGGCGCGACCCGCGTGCCGAGGATTTCGATCGCCTTCAGGAGCTTGGCGTGATCCATCACGCCGATCGCCATCTGGATGACGAAGCGGTCGAAGCCGAAGATCTCGTAGTGCGCCAGGATCTTGTCGGTCAGTTCCGACGCATCGCCGACGAACTGCGCGCCGCGCGGGCCGGCGGCGGCCTCGAACTGCGCCCGGCTCGTCGGCGGCCAGCCGCGTTCACGTCCGATCCGGTTCATCACCTCGGCTTGCGCGGGATAGAAGATATCGACGGCTTCTTTCCGCGTGTCCGCGACGAAGCCGTGGACGTTGATCGAGGTCTTCAGCGTCTTCGGATCGCGTCCGAACTTTTCCGCCGCCTCGCGGTAGAGCTTGAAGAAGGGCGCGAAACGGGCCGGCTCGCCGCCGATGATGGCGAGCGCGAGCGGCAGGCCGAGCATCGCCGCGCGGCCGACCGATTGCGGCGTGCCGCCGACCGCGAGCCAGATCGGCAATTTGCCGCTCACCGGGCGCGGATAGACCCCGCGCTCGCTGACGCGCGGCGTGTGCTTGCCGCCTTCCCATGAGAAGATTTCGCCCTCGTTGAGCCTGATCAGCATTTCCACCTTCTCGGCGAAGAGCGTGTCGTAATCGCCAAGGTCGTAGCCGAAGAGCGGGAAGGACTCGACGAAGGAGCCGCGCCCCGCCATGATCTCGGCCCGCCCGTTGGAGATGTTGTCGAGCGTTGCGAACTGCTGGAAGACGCGGATCGGGTCGTCCGAGGACAAAACCGAAACGGCGCTCGACAGCTTGATCGACTTCGTGCGGGGGGCGGCTGCCGCCAATGCGACGGCGGGCGAAGACACGGCGTAGTCCGGCCGGTGATGCTCGCCGAGGCCGAACAGATCGAGCCCCACTTGGTCGGCGAGTTCGATTTCCTCGATCAGATTGACGAGGCGCTGCGCGGGGCTGACGACATTTCCGGTCACCGGGTCGGTGCCGACGTCGCCGAATGTGTAAAGGCCGATTTCCATCGTTCAAATCCCTTCGGGTGGTTGAGGGAGAGGTATGGAAATCGAACGCGGATTGCCAGTCGCGCGGCCGTTGACAGTCTATTCGTCGTCGACGACCCGCAGCCGCAGCGCCCCGGTGCGCGCTTCGACCGGCTTCTTTTCCGCCTTGTCGTCGATCTGCGGCGCGCTGAGCTCCAGCGCTTCGATCCGCTCGCCGCGCTTGGTCAGCTTTTCGGTCGAGGTGAGGATCAGGTCGATGTCGCGGTTGGCCTGGCCGAAATGGGTCTGGAGCTTGCGCACGCGCTCGTCGAGGCGGCCCAGATCCTCCATCAGGCGGATGACCTCGCCCTGGATGAGATGCGCCTGCTCGCGCATCCGCGCATCCTTGAGCACCGCCTGGATGACCTGGATCGACAGCATCAGGAGCGAGGGCGAGACGATGACGATGCGTGCGCGATGCGCCTTCTGGATCAGCGATTCGAAGTTCTCGTGGATCTCGGCGAAGATCGATTCCGACGGCACGAACATGAAGGCCGTGTCCTGCGTCTCGCCATTGATGAGGTATTTGTCGGCGATCGCCTTCAGATGCACCTCCACGTCGCGGCGGAACGTCTGCGCGGCATATTTCTGCGCTTCGGGGTTTTCGGCCTCGGCAGCAGTGCGGATGGCGTTCCACGATTCCAGCGGAAACTTGGCGTCGATGACGAGGTCGGGCGCGCCGTTCGGCATTCGGATCGTACAGTCCGGCCGGCTGCCGTTGGACAGCGTCGCCTGGAATTCGTAGGCGCCGTGCGGCAGTCCGTCGGCGATGATTGCCTCCATGCGCGCCTGGCCGAACGCGCCGCGCGTCTGCTTGTTGGAGAGGATGTGCTGCAATTGCACGACCTGGCCGGCGAGAGACTGGATGTTGTTTTGCGCGGTATCGATGACGGCCAGCCGTTCCTGCAATTTGGCCAGATTCTCGTGCGTCGACTTCGTCTGCTCCGTGATGGAATGGCCGAGCCGCGAGGTCATGCCGTCGAGCCGTTCGCCGATCGCCTTGTTGAGTTCTGCCTGACGCGCACCGAAGACCTCGGCGATCGTGCCCATGCGGCCCTGCATTTCGAGCTGCGCGCGTGTGATCTCGGCAAGCCGCGCATCGGCTTCGCGCGCGCGTTCGGCGCTTTCTTCCGCCACTTCGGCCTGAGCGCGCGCGGCGCGCGAGACCGACACGGCAAGCAGAACGACGAGCGTAAGCAAGACGACGGCGCCGGCGACAAGCGCGTGGCCGAGCGTGACCGTGGTCGAGCCGAACTGGAAAAGGGGAGCGGCGAGGAGCGTTTCGGATGGGTTCATCGCGCGACACTAGACGATTCGCGACGCCGCAATAAGACCAAAACAAGAACGTCCACATGCCGAAGCGTTGACGCGCGCGGTTTCACCGATTACCTGACGCCCATGACGATCAAGCCGCTCATCATCCTTCCAGATCCCGTCCTGCGTCAGGTGTCGAAGCCGCTGGAGCGCGTCGACGACGCGACACGCAAATTCGCCGACGACATGCTCGACACCATGTATGACGCACCGGGCATCGGTCTTGCCGCGATCCAGATCGGCGAGCCGGTCCGGATGCTGGTGATCGATCTTGCCAAGGAAGGCGAGGACAGGGCGCCGCAGATCTTCATCAATCCCGAAGTGGTCGGCTCCGGCGACGACGTGTCGGTTTACGAGGAAGGCTGCCTTTCAATCCCTGACTACTATGCCGAGGTCGAACGGCCGGCGACGGTGACGGTGACTTATCTCGACCGCTACGGCAAGGCGCAGGAAATGGTGGCGGACGGGCTGATGGCGACCTGCCTCCAGCACGAGATCGACCACCTGAACGGTGTCCTCTTCATCGACCACATCTCGAAACTCAAGCGCGACATGGTCGTGCGCAAGTTCAAGAAACTCGCCCGCGAGAAGGCGCCGCAGCGCCTCGTCGGCTGATCCGGTGGCGCTGCGCGTCATCTTCATGGGCACGCCGGAATTCTCAGTGGCGACGTTGAAGGCGGTCGTCGAGGCGGGGCACGAGGTGGTCGCCGCCTATTCGCAGCCGCCGCGCCCGGCAGGAAGGCGTGGGCTGGGGCTGAAGAAGTCGCCGGTTCATGAGTTCGCGGAAGAACTCGGCATTGAGGTCCGCACGCCGGTTTCGCTGAAGGGCGAGGCCGAGCAGGCGGCATTTCGCGCGTTGGGCGCCGATGTTGCTGTGGTGGTCGCCTACGGGCTGCTCTTGCCGAAACCGATCCTCGCAGGAACCCGGCTCGGCGCCTGGAACGGTCACGCCTCGCTTTTGCCGCGCTGGCGCGGCGCGGCGCCCATCCAGCGCGCGATCATGACAGGCGATGCGGAAACGGGCATGATGGTCATGAAGATGGACGAAGGGCTCGACACTGGGCCGGTCGCGCTGACGGAGCGCGTCGCGATCGGCGCCGACATGACGGCCGGCGAACTGCACGACGCCCTTCGCGATGTCGGCGCGCGGCTGATGGTCGAGGCGCTGGGCAGGCTGGAGACCGGCGATTTGCCGACTGTCGCGCAAGCGGGCGAGGGCGTCACCTACGCCGCCAAGATTTCCAAGGACGAGACGCGGATCGACTGGTCAAGACCGGCCGCCGAGGTGCATGACCGTATTCGTGGGCTCGCGCCCTTTCCCGGCGCCTGGTGCGAGGCGAGCATCGCCGGCAAGCCGGAACGGCTGAAGCTCCTGCGCTCGACGATCGGGGAGGGCGCAGGCGCGCCCGGCGCGATCCTCGACAACCGGCTGACGATCGCCTGCGGCAGCGGCGCGGTGCGCCTCGTCGACGTGCAGCGCGCGGGCGGCAAGCCGATGGACGCGCAGGCCTTTTTGCGTGGAGCAGGCGTGCAAAAAGGCGACCTCCTATGATGCGCGGACTGGTGATCCGGCCTTTCGAAGCGCGCGACGCCGAAGACGTACGCTGGCTTCTGGAGGAAGCCTTCGGCAATCCGGGCGAGGCGAAACTGGTCGAAGCCCTTCGCGCGGCAGGCGACGACGTGCTCGAACTCGTCGCCACGCATGAGCAGGATATCTACGGTCACATTCTTTTCTCGCGCCTCGTGGTGGAATCGAAGAACCGCAGCGCCGATGTCGTGGCGCTCGCGCCGGTCGCGGTGCGGCCGGACAAGCAGCGCACGGGCGTCGGCAAGGCGCTGATCGAGAACGCGCATCATCTTTTGAAGAACGCCGGCGAGGAATTGTCGGTGGTCCTTGGCGACCCGGCCTACTATGGCAGGTTCGGCTATGCCCGAAAGCGTGCGGCGAAGTTCGAGAGCGACTACCAGGGCGAATATCTACAGGCGCTGGCCTTCTCGCCGGAGGCGCCGACCATGGGCCGGCTCGTTTACGCCGCCGCCTTCTCAAACCTGTGATGGCCCGCTTCCGGCTCGACATCGAATATGACGGCCGGCCCTATTCCGGCTGGCAGCGGCAGGCCGACCTGCCGACCGTCCAGCAGGCGATCGAGGACGCGATCTTCCGCTTCACGGCCGAGCGCGTGTCCATCCGCGGCGCGGGCCGCACAGATGCCGGCGTCCACGCGACGGGGCAGGTCGCCCATGTCGACCTTTCCCGCGACTGGTCGGCCGACAAGCTGATGGGCGCGCTCAACGCGCATCTGCGCCTTGCCGGCGACCCGGTCGCCGTCTTCGCGGTGCAGGCGGTGAGCGAGGATTTCGATGCCCGCTTTTCCGCGACCGCGCGGCATTATCTCTTTCGCATCCTCAACCGCCGCGCGCCCGCCGCGCTCGACCTCGGCCGTGCGTGGCACGTCCCGAAGGCGCTCGACGCAGAGGCGATGCACGCGGCGGCGCAGACCCTTCTCGGCCGGCACGATTTCACGACCTTCCGCTCGGTCCAGTGCCAGGCGAACAGTCCGCTCCGCACGCTCGACCGGCTGGACGTGACGCGAAATGGCGACATCGTCGAGATTCGCGCCGCGGCCCGCTCCTTCCTGCACAATCAGGTGCGCTCGATGGTGGGGACGCTGAAGAAGGCGGGCGAGGGCGCTTGGACGGTCGAGGACGTTCGGGCCGCGCTCGATGCCGCGGACCGTTCGCGCTGCGGGCAGGTCGCTCCGCCCGATGGACTGTTCCTCGTCGGAGTCGATTACGACTGAACGAAGCCGAATATGCCTTGCAGCGTGAACAGCACGAACAGCGACACCAGGAACATCGCGGTGAAGACGCCGGTCGCAAAGGCCGCGCCCTTGTCGAGCACCGTGTTGGTCAACCGCCACGACAGCACCATGGAGAACAGGAAAAGGCCGAGCGAAAACGCGGTCACCCCTTCGCCCGCGTCCGGTCGGAACAGCCGGATAAGCGAGGGCGGCAGCATCAGCCAGACATAGATCGCTGAACCCCAATTGCTGGCGACGACGAAATGGACGAAGCGGTGGGCGATGCCCGCCGGCTTGGCGAGAAGCGCGAAGGCGGCGAGCGGCACGATCCAGGCGAGGACGTCGATGGTGGCGAGCCTCAACACGATCGACAGGCGGCTGCCGATGCCGTCGCCCTGAAACGCGAGTTCGTTGGCGAGCGTCACCCAGCCGACCGTCATCGCGGGCAATGCGATCACGATGGCGAAGAAGGACGTCCAGAAACCGTCTGCCGATATGTCGAGGAAGCGCAGCCCGTCCTTCTTGCCGGCCATGAGGCGCACTGCGCCGGAGAGCGATTGCTGAACATAGTCGGCCGAAGGCATCGTCTTGCTCTATCCGAACCAGTCTTCGAGGAAACGCTGGTAGATTTGCGTCAGCGTCTCCAGGTCGGCAAGAGCCACGCGCTCGTCAACCATGTGCATGGTTTGGCCCACGAGGCCGAATTCGACGACGGGGCAGAAATCCTTGATGAAGCGCGCGTCCGACGTGCCGCCCGAGGTCGAGAGCGTCGGCGTCAGCCCGGTGACGGCGCTCACGGACGCGGCGAGCGTGTCGGTGAGCCTGTCGTTGCGCGTCAGGAAGACCGGGCTCGGCCGGTCGCGCCAGTTCAGGTCGAAATCGATGCGATCTTCCTTGCCCGGCCGAAGCCGCGTGCGCGAGGCCGCGCGGTCCAGCCGGTTGTGGATTTCGGCTTGCAGGGTTTCGGGCGTCCAAATGTCGTTGAAGCGGATGTTGAACGAGGCCTTTGCCTTCGCCGCGATCACGTTGACCGCCGGATTGCCCACATCGACGGTCGTCACTTCGAGGTTTGTCGGCTGGAAGTCGTCGGTGCCCTCGTCGAGCGCGGGGTGCAGGAGCGCGTCGAGAAGCGCGACCATGGAGCGAACCGGATTGTCGGCGAGATGCGGGTAGGCCGCATGGCCCTGCCGGCCGTTGACGATCAGATCGGCCGAGACCGAACCGCGCCGGCCGATCTTGATCATGTCGCCGAGCGTGTTCGGATTGGTCGGCTCGCCCACGATGGCCGCGTCCCAGGTCTCGCCCTTGCCGACCGCCCAATCCAGAAGCTTGGTCGTGCCGTTGATCGAAGGACCCTCCTCGTCGCCGGTGATCAGAAGCGAGACGGAGCCCTTCAGCGCGCCGTGCTTCTCGACATGGCGCGCGACGGCGGCCACGAAGCAGGCGATGCCGCCCTTCATGTCGACCGCGCCGCGGCCATACATCATGCCGTTCGCGATCTCGGCGGAAAAGGGCGGATGCGTCCAGGCCGCCTCGTCGCCGGGCGGCACGACGTCGGTATGGCCGGCGAACATCAGATGCGGGCCGTTGCCCGAAAGGCGGGCATAGAGGTTTTCGACGTCCGGCGTGCCGTCCTCGGAAAATGTCGGCCGCTCGACGGAAAAGCCGATCGGCGTCAGCATCGCTTCAAGGGCGGACAGCGCGCCGCCTTCCACGGGCGTCACCGAGGCGCAGCGGATCAGCGTGGCGAGGTTCTGGACGGGATCGGAGGGCTTCGTCACGCGCGTCTCGCTCTAGTTCGGCGCATTGGTCGAGGCGCCATATTTGTTGGCGCCGCGCTCGCCGGGAATGAGGCAAAGCGCGATGAAGGCGATGAAATTGATCAGCGGAACGAACATCGCGACGGCGAAAAGCCCCGGCCGGCCGATGTCGTGCAGCCGCTTGGCGGCGAGCGCCGCCTGGCACCATAGCGACACGAAGACGACGACGCCGAGGACGGAATTCCAGAACTCGAAACCCTGGCCAGCCTGTTCGGCGGCCGACATGCGGTAGAGCACGAAGAAGGTGACGACCGTCATCATCAACCCGCCGAGCAGGAAGGCGACGCGGCTGATGCGTCCCTTGAGGCCGAAGAAAAGCCAGAGGATCGGAAACTGGTTCACCGGATCATGCCCGCAGGAGGTCGTTGATGGAGGTCTTGGAGCGCGTCTTCTCGTCGACCTTCTTGACGATGACGGCGCAGTAGAGGCTCGGGCCGGGCTCGCCATTGCCCATCGGCTTGCCCGGCAGCGCGCCGGCGACGACGACCGAATAGGGCGGCACTTCGCCATAGCTGATTTCGCCGGTCTCGCGGTCGACGATCTTGGTCGATTTGCCGATGAAGACCCCCATGCCGAGCACAGATCCCTCGCGCACGATGCAGCCCTCGACGACTTCGGAGCGCGCGCCGATGAAGCAATTGTCCTCGATGATGGTCGGGCCGGCCTGCATGGGTTCGAGCACGCCGCCGATGCCGACTCCGCCCGACAGATGGACGTTCCGGCCGATCTGCGCGCAGGAGCCGACGGTCGCCCAGGTGTCGACCATCGTGCCCTCGCCGACATGGACGCCCAGATTGACGAAGGACGGCATCAGGATCGCGCCCGGCGCGATGAAGGCGGAGCGGCGCACGACCGCATTTGGCACGGCCCGGAAGCCGGCGCGCTGGAAATCGATCGCGCTCCAGCCGTCGAACTTGGAGGGCACCTTGTCCCACCAGACCGAATCGCCGGGGCCGCCTCTGATGACTTCCATGTCGTTGAGCCGGAAGGAGAGAAGCACGGCCTTCTTGAGCCACTGATTGACCGTCCACGAGCCGTCCGCCTGACGCTCGGCGACGCGCGCCTCGCCGCGGTCGAGCAGGCCGAGTGCGGCTTCCACCGCGTCGCGGATTTCGCCCTTGGTGCCCGTGCCGACCCCGTCACGCTCGTCGAACGCCTTTTCGATGGTTTGTTCGAGCGCGCCGATATCGGGCTTGGTCATCAATTTGCTCCATTGCAGCTATGTTAAGGCCGCTCGTTCTAGGCTCTGGGCGGCTTGCGGTCGGCGCGGAAACTAGGCCAAGCGCGATATCGGCGCAAGCCACGTGCAAGCGCGGCCGTTTCATGGTTTGACTGGGCGAAATGGACGGGCGCGAAGCGCTTCGGGCAAGATGGGGTATTCGGCTTTCATGCAACGGACGAAAAAGAACGACTGGTCGCCTCTGCCGCACTCGGACGAAGACCGCGCGCGTGCCAAGAGCGTGCCGGATACGCCGCAGACCCGCGCGCCGACCTATCGGCTGGCCTGGGATGACGAGGAGTTCATGACGCGGCGCGAGTTGCGCCCCGTCCGTCTGCAACTGGAGCTCTTGAAGCCGGACATGGTGCTGGCCGAGCGCGGCATCGAATCGACCGTGATCCTGTTCGGCGGCGCGCGCATTCCCGAGCCCGGCGGCGAGGCCTGGGCGGCCAAGAACGAGGTGCAGAAGAAGAACCTTCTGGCCAATGCCAGATATTACGACGAGGCGCGCGAATTCGCCCGTCTGTGCTCGCAGCATTCGGCCAGCTTCGGCTACCGCGAATTCGTGGTCGTGACCGGCGGCGGGCCGGGCGTTATGGAAGCCGGCAACCGCGGCGCGGCAGATGTCGACGCGCCGTCGATCGGTTTGAACATCGTGCTTCCGCACGAGCAGGCGCCGAACCCCTATGTGACGCCGGAACTCTGCTTCAACTTCCATTATTTCGCGATCCGCAAGATGCATTTCGTCATGCGCGCCAAGGCCGTCGCGGTATTTCCGGGCGGCTTCGGCACGATGGACGAATTTTTCGAGACGCTGACCCTGATCCAGACCGGCCGCATGGAGCGCGTTCCGGTGATCTGCTTCGGCAAGGCGTTCTGGGACCGCGCGGTCGACCTCGATTTCCTTGCCGAGCAGGGCACGATTTCGCCGGGCGACCAGGATATCATCGATTTTGTCGACACCGCGCAGGAAGCCTGGGACGTGATCGCGCGTTTCTACGAGATCGACGCAGAAAAATAGATCGGAAAGGGCTTCGAATCATGAAACTCGTCCCGCTTCGTCACATCACGGCCGCATGTCTCGCGCTCTCGGTCCTTGGCACCGCGGCTGTGGCTGCCGATGAGGAGTGCATTGAGGGGCAGGTATTCGAGGTGGCCGGCTGCGTCGATCTCGACACGGTGATGGCCGACGATCTCCAATTGTCCGGCGCATGGGTGCGCGCGATGCAGCCGGGCCAGAAGGTCGCGGCGGCGTATCTTACGATCTTCAATCGAGGCGACGAGGCGGATCGGCTCGTCAGTGCGACGGCGCTTGTCTCCCCCCGTATCGAAATGCACGAGATGAAGATCGAGGACGGGGCGATGAAGATGCGGCCGGTGGACGGCATCGCGATCGGTCCGGGCGACAGGGTCGAGTTCAAGCCGGGCGGGCTGCATTTCATGGTGACCGGCATCGACGAGGCGCTGGTCGCCGAAGACGAGATCGAACTGACGCTGAACTTCAAGAGGGCGGGCGCCGTGGTGGTTCAATTCCCGGTTCGCGAGCCGGCCATGATCAAGGCGCATCGCCACTGAGCGGAACAGGCGCGGCTCGCGCGGCGTTTCTCCCCCAAAGGAGAATTGCAATGGGCGGACGCACCAGCACCGACGACGACGTCATCAAACACCAGCAGGAAAAGGATCTCGGTCATTCCGAGACGCCGGACGAGCAGCCCGCCGAACACCCGCAGGATTCGCTCCCCGACGAGACCGAGCGCAAGGACGGCCAGTTCGACAAGGACAAGCGGCCGGGTGTGTCGAGCGCCGAACAGCTCGGCGACCTGCCGCCCTCGCGCAGCGCCGGCGCCAATCCGGACGACGCGGTCGATCCCGTGCCGGACCGCACCTCCGACCCGCGCGTTTAGGTTTTGGCGAGGATCGAGGTCAGGAACGCGGTCAGGTCGTCGGTAACGTAGTCGACATCGTCTTGATGGTCAGGGTCCTGTTCCCAGACTTCCGCGAAGGTCGGCTCGAAATTGTTCGGCACGATGAGCACCGTCGTCATGCCGAGCGCCTTGGGGACGTGCAGGTTGCGCGCCAGATCCTCGAACATCGCGGCATTGGGACCGACGACGTCGTGCAGGGCCAGGAACCTGTCGTAGGTCGCACGCGCCGGCTTCGGATTGAGCCCGGCCGCTACGATGTCGAAGATGTCGTCGAAATGGTCGAGGATGCCGAGGCGCCGCGCCGTGTTTTCGGCGTGCTTGCGGTCGCCATTGGTGAAGATGAACTTGCGGCCGGGCAGTGCCCTGATCGCGGCGCCGAGTTCAGGCGAGGCCTCGACCGGCGAATAGTCGATGTCATGGACCTTTTGCAGGAAATCGTCCGGATCGATGGCGTGGCGCTCCATCAGGCCCTTCATTGTCGTCCCGTATTCCTTGTAGAGCTGCTTTTGCATCAATCGCGCCTCATTCGACGGGAGCTTCAGAAGCTCCGCGATGTAGCGCGTCATCCGCACGTCTATCTGCGCGAACAGGTTCGTGTGGTGCGGGTAGAGCGTGTTGTCGAGATCGAACACCCAGTCCGTGACATGGGTGAAGCGGGCGGGATCGGGAAGATTGGTCATGGCCCGCTTGTGGCGCAGCATGAGACCCAGCGCAACGCCCCGCTTGCACGAATGAGCGTTATGCCCTAGCCGCTCTCGCGTCAGGGGGCGACATGGAACTTTGGATTCCCATCACGATCGCGGCCGCATTCCTCCAGAATCTGAGGTCGGCCGGCCAGAAACATCTGAAGAGCGTCATGGGCACGACGGGCGCGACCTTCGTGCGTTTCGGCTTCGGGCTGCCCTTCGCGCTCGCTTTCGTCGCCGGGCTGCGCTGGCTCGCCGGTCTTGCGCTTCCGTCACTGAATGCAACCTTCGGAGCCTGGGTCGTGGTCGGAGCCATCGGCCAGATCACGGCGACCTTTTTGTTGATCCACCTGTTCTCGTTCCGCAACTTCGCGGTCGGCACGGCCTATTCGCGCACCGAGCCGGCGCAGGCCGCGCTCTTCGCTCTGATCTTTTTCGGTGAGCGTGTCACGGCTGGAACGCTCGCCGCGATCGCGATCAGCGTCTTCGGCGTCATGCTGATTTCGCTCGCGCACATGCAGATCACCTGGCGCAATCTCGTCGTTTCCATCATTGCCCGAAATGCGCTGATCGGCCTCGCATCGGGCACGGCCTTCGGCATTTCGGCCGTCGCCTACCGCGCCGCGTCGCTCTCGCTGGGCGGGCCGAACTTCATGATGCAGGCGGCGGTGACGCTCGCCGTCGTCATCACCTTCCAGACCGTGATCATGGCCGCGTGGATGCTGTGGAAGGACCGCGCCGAAATCGGCCGCATCGCGCGCGCCTGGAAGCCGTCGCTCTTCACCGGGCTCATGGGCGCGACGGCATCCTTCGGCTGGTTCATGGCGATGACGCTGCAACAGGCCGCCGTCGTCAAGGCGCTGGCCCAGGTGGAAATGCTGTTCACCTTCGCCGCGTCGGTCTTCTTCTTCAAGGAAACGATCAACCGCATTGAGATCGCCGGCTGCGTGCTGATCGTGGCAGGGATCGTGGTTCTGGTGCTGGTGGGTTAGGCGGCGTGTTCGGAAGAACGGTTCCGCGTCTGGTCGCCTCGTCCTGCCAGAAGTCCATCGATGGAAATATCTTCGTCCAGTTCCTCCCAATGGAGACCTCGCGTGCTGATCGTCACGCTTTCCAGTTGAGCGCGCGAAGCCCGCAGCAGGCGTGGGAACCACGCAAGGGGAACGCCGATTGTGCGGCCGTCCGAGAGATCGACCCAAAAACTGTCGGCATCGAACTTGACGTTAGTTGCCTTCACCAAAGAACTCATTCCATGACCTCGCAATCTCGGGTCTGCGATTGGCGATGATCTCCACCAACTCGCGCAATGTCCTGGCATTATAGCCATCATTATAGGCAACGCCTACCTCGGGCCAAAGCCAGAACTTTGCATCGATCCCATCCTTGACGACGTGAACGTGCATCGGTTCGCGCGGATCGCCCTCGTTCGCATAGAACATGAACCGAAATCCGCGATGGCGAAAGACAACAGGCATCAGTATTACGGCACGATCAGCGTGCCCGCGCCATGTTCGGTGAAGAGTTCGAGCAGCACGGCATGGGGTGTCTTGCCGTTGAGGATGACGACGCCCTCGACGCCGCGTTCGATCGCCTCGATGCAGGTCTCGACCTTGGGGATCATGCCGCCGGAGATCGTGCCGTCGGCGATGAGTTCACGCGCCTGGCTGACGGTCAGCTCGTCGATCAGTTCCTTGTCCTTGTCGAGCACGCCCGGAACGTCGGTCAGGAAGAGGAGGCGCGAGGCATTGAGCGCGCCGGCGATGGCGCCGGCGAACGTGTCGGCATTGATGTTGTAGGTGTGGCCGTCGCGGCCCGGCGCGACCGGGGCGATGACCGGGATCATCTCGGAGCGCGCGAGAAGGTCGAGCAGCGTGCGGTCGACTTCGACCGGTTCGCCGACGAAGCCGAGATCGATGGCGCGTTCTATGTTGGAATCGGGGTCCTTGATGGACTTGCGCGCCTTTTCGGCGAAGACCATGTTGCCGTCCTTGCCGCAAAGCCCGATCGCCCACTCGCCCTCGGCGTTGATCAGCGCCACGATCTCCTTGTTGATGGAGCCGGCAAGGACCATCTCGACGATCTCGACCGTCTTCTGGTCGGTCACGCGCAAGCCCCCCTCGAACTTCGATTCGATGCCCATCTTGGCGAGCATGGCGCCGATCTGCGGTCCGCCGCCATGGACGACGATCGGGTTGACGCCGGATTGCTTCAACAGCGCGATGTCGCGGGCGAAGGCGCGGCCGAGCTCGACATTTCCCATGGCGTGGCCGCCATATTTCACCACGACCGTCTTGTTCTCGTAGCGCTGCATGTAGGGCAGGGCGGCGGAAAGAAGACGGGCCTGTTCCGCGGCGGTTCCGAGCTGCTCGGGGGTCATGGGCATCCTCGCACGATTTTGGGGCGGGGGCTGTGTAGCTTCATTCGCCTGAACGGGCAAACGTCTTCGCGCCTTGAAAAGGAAATGCGATCAGGCGTTGCAAAACCGGACATGGCCGCTAGTTTGATGCCAGATGACCCCGCCCGATATCTCGAAGCTGATCGTCAGGACCTCGATGCGCGACCGCGCAGCGTTCGATTTGCTTTATCGGCAAACGAGCGCGAAACTTTTTGGCGTGTGCCTGCGTGTCTTGAATGATCGGGCCGAAGCCGAGGAAGCGCTGCAGGAAGTCTACGTCAAGGTTTGGACCAAGGCCGACCGCTTCGCCGTCTCCGACTTGAGTCCGATCTCATGGCTGGTGGCCGTGGCGCGCAATCATTCGATCGACCGGATCAGGGCGCGTCGGATGAAGCAGACCGGGCTCGACGAGGCCGCCGAGATTGCCGACCCCGCGCCGGGGCCGGAGGCTCTCGCGCTGGCCGGCGACGAGGGCGCGCGCATCCACCATTGCCTTGAAGAACTGGATGCCGACCGGGCCGCCGCCGTGCGCGGCGCCTATCTGGTCGGCGAGAGCTACGCCGAACTTGCGGAGCGCCATGGCGTGCCGCTGAACACGATGCGAACCTGGCTGCGCCGCAGCCTCATGAAGCTGAAGGACTGTCTGGAAAGATGACGCCGACCGACAATCACGAACCGGAACTTGGCGGCGACGACGCGCTCGCTGCCGAGTATGTCCTGGGCGTGCTGCCGGCGTCAGAGCGTCAGGACGTCGCCCGCCGCATCGATGCCGACATCATGTTCGCGCGCCTTGTCGACGAATGGGAGGCGCGCCTGTCGCCGCTCGGCGCGTTCTACGCGCCTGTCGAGGCGCCCGCCTCAGTCAAGCAGGCGCTGGATCGGCGCATCTTCGCGGGAACCGCTCAGCCGACATCGCGCGCCGGCGCGTCCTGGTGGAACAGCCTGGGCCTGTGGCGCGGCATGGCCGCTGCTTCGGTTGTTGCGCTGGCGCTGGTCGTCGGCTGGAACCTCCGGCCGCCCGTCGAGGAGGCACCCTCGGCGCGCTTCGTGGCATCGCTCGAAAACCCCGAAACGGATGTGCGCTATCTGGCGCTTTACGACGAGGCGCACGCGACGATCAGCCTGTCGCGCCTCGACGGTACGGCCGCCGCCGACCAGGATTTCGAATTGTGGGTGATCGAGGGCGACGAGGCGCCCGCTTCGCTCGGCGTGCTTGCGGATGCCGATCACATCGAAGTCAGGCCTTCCGAAGAACTGCGCGCGAAGTTCGCATCCGGCGCGGTCCTGGCCGTCTCGCTCGAACCGGAGGGCGGCTCGCCCACCGGACAGCCCACCGGGGCTGTGGTTGCCCTCGGCGATCTGCGCAGCATCTGATTGAATTTTCAGTAAATCATTGCTTCACGTCATCTTTTGAGAGGTGACTTGAATTTATTTCTCGTTGGTCGACAAAATTATCTCATTCATTACTTTGGGTTCGGGCGGGGAATTCAATGGAATTTGAGGTGAAGAACATGTTTCGCATTCTGACCTATCCGCTTATTGCTTTGGGATTGCTGGCGATGGCCGCATGTACGGACGATGCCGGCACCGACCAGCCGGCAGGCATGACGGAACCCCCGGCGACCACGGCGCCGGCTGAATAGACGAAATGGCCTCCTGGCCTTTCGAGACACGGAAACCGGCCGGCTTTGCCGGCCGGTTTTCGTTTTCTACAGGATTATTTTTTCCGCAGGCGTGAAACTTCGCGGACTGCCTTTCGTGACTTCCCGCGTCGCCCCGCTAGAGGGCCAACACAGGAGGTTTCAAACATGCGCAACTTCACGCGTACCATTCTCGCCGGCTCCATCGCTTTGTCCGCTCTCGCCGGTTCGGCGTTCGCCCAGGACAATCCGATGGTCGGCGGCGCCGAGATGTTCGCCGACAAGAACATCGTCGAAAATGCGGTGAACTCGGCCGATCACACCACTCTGGTCGCGGCCGTCCAGGCTGCCGGTCTCGCAGAGACGCTTCAGGGCGAAGGCCCGTTCACCGTCTTCGCGCCTACCAATGACGCCTTTGCGGCCCTGCCGGAAGGCACGGTCGACAATCTCCTGCTGCCGGAGAACAAGGAGCAGCTCACCAAGGTTCTGACCTGCCATGTGGTTGCCGCCGACGCGATGTCGGAAGCGATCGGCACAATGATCTCGGATGATGGCGGCGAGCACGCAATCGAAACCGTCGGCGGCTGCACCGTGACGGCGAAGATGGATGGCGACAACATCGTTCTCGTCGACGAGAACGGTGGCGAGGCGACCGTCACGATCGCCGATGTCGATCAGTCGAACGGCGTGATCCACGTCATCGACGCGGTGCTCCTGCCTTCGATGTAAGGAACCGTCTCGAAGCAACCGGCCGGCGGTCTCCTGCTCCCGCATCGACCGTCGGCTGACTTGGCCCCGCCCTTCACATTCGCGTCTGCACCCGCGAGAGGGGCGGGGCCTTTTCATCATCACGGTGCCTTTCAACGTGAATTGATTGCGCCGTGCGCAAGGCGCGCATGTAAGGTGCATCCAAGTCGCAAGGAGATGAACCGATGACACGCAGAAAATTTCTTTATGGCAGCGCCGGCGCCATCGGCTTTGCGGCCTTGGGCGGAGGCTTGTTTCAGCGCCTGATGGCCAGCCCGGCAATGGCCGCCGCCGAAGGCAGTTTCGAAGTGACGAAGACGGAGGCCGAATGGCGCTCGATCCTGACCGACATCCAGTATCGGGTGTTGCGGGAGGAGGCCACCGAACGCGCCTTCACCAGCCCGCTGAATGACGAAAAGCGTCCTGGCAAGTTCCATTGCGCCGGCTGCGACCTCGCCGTCTATTCCTCGGAAACGAAATACGATTCGGGCACCGGCTGGCCGAGTTTCTGGGAATCCGAGCCGAATGCCATCGGCACCAAGGAAGACAACACCTTGTTCATGACGCGAACGGAATGCCATTGCGCGCGCTGCGGCGGCCATATGGGCCACATCTTCGACGATGGCCCGCAGCCGACCGGAAAGCGTCATTGCATCAACGGCGTGTCCATGGTCTTCAAGCCGCAGGCGGCGGTCGCCGGCTGAACCGGTGAGCCAATCTTTCCGTTCGCCTGGGTCTAGCCAATAGCGCGCGGAGCGTTATTGGCCCACCATGCTTCAATCCGCGCCAGTCCCAGTTTCCCGGTCCCCATGGCGCGGCGAAATCCGCGCCATGCTTCTGTTGGCCTGGCCGATGGTTCTGACCAACCTCGCCCAGACAGCCATGACGGCGACCGACGTGATGATGATGGGACGCGTCGGTCCACATGCGCTCGCTGCCGGCACGCTCGGCTCCAACGTCTATTTTGCGCCGATGATCTTCGGTCTCGGCCTGATTCTCGCCACCTCGCCCATGATGGCGCGCGAACTGGGGCGCAAGCCGAGTTCCGTGCGCGACGTGCGCCGCACGGTGCGCCAGGGCATGTGGGCGGGCCTGATCGTCGCGATTCCGATCTGGTTCCTGCTGTGGCGGACGGAGGCGATCCTGGTCGCGATGGGCCAGGACCCGGATCTGTCCGCGCAGGCCGGCGCCTATATGCGCACGCTGCAATGGGCGCTTTTGCCCTTCTACTGGTATATCGTGCTGCGCTCCTTCACATCGGCGCTGGAACGGCCCGGCTGGGCGATGGTCGTGATGTTCGTCGCCGTCACGTTCAACGTTGCGGCGAACTGGGCGCTGATCTTCGGCAATCTCGGTTTTCCCGCGCTGGGCATCGTCGGCGCGGGCATCGCGACGACGGCTTCGAGCACGTTGATGTTTGCCGGCATGGTCCTGGTCGTGTCCCTCGACCGTAAATTCCGGCGCTATGCGATTTTCGGCCGCTTCTGGCGGTCGGACTGGCCGCGCCTCCTCGAACTCGTCCGTCTCGGCCTGCCGATCGCCGGCGTGCTCGCGCTCGAAGTGTCGGTCTTCAACGCCGCCGCGCTCTTGATGGGGCTCATCGACGCGATTTCGCTCGCCGCCCATGCGATCGCGATCCAGATCGCCTCGATCACCTTCATGGTGCCGATGGGGCTGGGACAGGCGGCGACCGTGCGCGTCGGCCGCGCCTTCGGCGCAAATGACCGCGACGGCGTCACGCGGGCCGGCTGGACGGCCTTCGTTCTCGGTGTAAGCTTCATGGCGGCTGTGGCGCTGGTCATGCTGTTTGCGCCGCGCGCGCTGATCTGGGCCTTCATCGACATGGATGATCCGGTGAACCTTCCGGTCATCGACATGGCGATCACCTTCCTGGCGCTCGCAGCCCTGTTCCAGATCGTCGATGGCGCGCAGGCGGTCGGCGGCGGAATGCTGCGCGGCCTGCACGACACGACCGTGCCGATGATCTATGCGGCGATCGGTTATTGGGCGATCGGCATGTCGCTCGGCGTCGCGCTCGCCTTCCCGCTCGGGCTCGACGGCATTGGGATATGGATCGGCCTTTCGGTCGGGCTTGCGGTCGTCGCGGTGCTCTTCATCACGCGCTGGATGGGCCGCGAGCGCTTCCTTCCTCAGCCGGCGCTGTCGCCCAGCACATCCTCGATATAGAGGCGCTTGACGAGCACCATCAGGACGGCGGCGAAGGGCGTCGCCAGCATGATGCCGACGAAGCCGAACAACAGCCCCATGATCACCAGCGACGCCATGATGAGCGCCGGCGGCAGGCTGACCGCCTGGCGCTGGATCAGCGGCGTCAGGATGTTGCCTTCGAGGAACTGGACGACGCAGTAGACGCCGAGCGCGTAGCCGACTACCCACCAATCCTGCGACATGGCGACGAGGATGATGGGAATGCCGGCCAGGATCGGACCGAGGACCGGGATGAAGTTCAGGACGCCGGCCGCAAGGCCCAGAAGGATCGCGCCCGGCATTCCCACGGCGGCCAGCGCGGCATAGACGACCAGCCCGATGATGCTCATCGTCACGAACTGGCCGATCAGCCAGAAGCGCAGCGTGATGCCGATCTCGTCGAGGACTTCGCCAAAGCGCGACCGGCTTTCGATCGAGACGAGCCGCACCGCGCCGTCGCGGTAAAGCTGCGGCTGGGCGGCCAGGAAAACGCCGACGACGAGGATCACGCCGATATTGCCGATGACGCCGAACGTTGTCGCGAACGCTGCCCGGACCTGTCCGAAAAGGCCCGACGGATCGGGCAGCCAGTCCGCGATGCCGTTCGACCGTGCGGCGTTCTCGCCATCGGCTTGCCCGTCGCTCTCCTCATCGGTGATCTCGGCCGTGACGACGTCGACGACATTGTATTCCTGAAGCATCTGCTCGATGCCCCGGATTTCGCGCTCCAGCGTGCGGATCAGGTCCGGCGTCTGCGAGACGGCGGTGACGCCGACGCTGGTGACGAAGCCGATCACGGCAGCGCCCGTCAAGAGGCATGATATCGCGAGGCGAAAGCCGCGCGGGATCGGCAGAAGGCGGCCGAGCCCCGTCGTGAAGGCGTCGAGGAAGACGGCGAACAGGATGCCCGCGAACAACAGCAGGAAGCCGCTCGACGCGTAGATGATGAGGAACAGGCAAAGCCCGATCGCCAGCACGACCCCCGCGACCGTCGCCGTACGCCAGCCGAGCGAGGCGCGCGTCATGCGTTTGGCAGGCGTCGAATGACTTGCGATGTCGTCCATATCCGATGTCTCGCGTGTCGCGGCAATCTTGTCCAGCCGCGATTGACCGATTGACATCGTGAGCATTAGGGAATAATCATATATCCAGAAAGATGGATATATGGATAAGATGCAATCCCTGGCGGCGCTTGCCGCGCTCGGACAGGAAACCCGGCTCGACGTGTTCCGCCTTCTGGTGCGCGCTGGCGAAGCGGGAGTTCCCGCCGGCGAGATCGCGGAGCGGCTGGGAACGGTCCAGAACACGATGTCGGCGCATCTGAAGATCCTGTCCGCGGCTGGGCTCGTGCGGTCCCGGCGCGAAAGCCGCGTCATCCGCTATTTCGCCGACATGACCGGCTTTCGCGACCTGATGGCCTACCTCATGGAGGATTGCTGCCAGGGCGAGCCCGAAATCTGCCGCCCCGTACTCGACGCCATCACCTGCAAATGCTGAAGGAGCGTGCGATGTCCGAAAAATCGTACAATGTCCTGTTCCTGTGTACGGCGAATTCCGCCCGATCGATCCTCGCCGAAGCCATTCTCAACCGCTTGGGCGGCGGCCGGTTTCGCGCCTATTCGGCCGGGTCCTGGCCCCGCGGCTCGGTTCATCCCTTCGCGCTCGACCTTCTGTCGAGCATGAATTTCGAGACCGGCTTTGCACGCTCCAAGAGTTGGGACGAATTCGCCGAGCCCGGCGCACCGCAGATGGATTTCATCTTCACCGTCTGCGACGATGCGGCAGGAGAGGATTGCCCGGTCTGGCCCGGCCATCCGATGACCGCGCATTGGGGCGTTCCCGATCCTGCGCGTGCAGAGGGCACCGACGCCGAAAAGCACCTGGCCTTCGCCGAGGCCTATCGGATGCTGGCCAATCGGATATCCGTCTTCACCGCCCTTTCTTTCGAGGCCGTCGACCGGCTGGCGCTGAAGCGCCGGCTCGACGAGATCGGCCAAAACGGCGACGCGATCGCCTGAACGGATACTTCTTCATGACGAACGAGACTTTGAGCGCGCCCGCGCCGGCGGGCATCGGCTTCTTCGAAAAATGGCTTTCGCTCTGGATCGCGGCCGCGATCGTCGCTGGAATCCTGATCGGCAATATCGCGCCGGGCCTCGTCGGCATTCTGGCCGGTCTCGAGGTCGCCTCGGTCAATCTCCCGGTCGCGATTCTCATCTGGGCGATGGTCTTCCCGATGATGGTCAATGTCGATTTCGCCAGCCTTCGCCATGTCGGCGACAAGCCGAAGGGGCTGGTGCTGACCGTGGTCGTCAACTGGCTGGTCAAGCCGTTCACCATGGCGGCGCTGGCGGTCCTGTTCTTCGAATATCTGTTCGCGCCGCTGATCGATCCGGCCGACGCGCAGCAATATATCGCCGGGCTGATCCTGCTCGGCGCCGCGCCCTGTACGGCGATGGTGTTCGTCTGGAGCCAGATGACGCGCGGCGACCCGAACTACACGCTGGTGCAGGTTTCGGTGAACGACGTCATCATGGTCTTCGCCTTCGCGCCGATCGTCGCCCTGCTTCTTGGCGTCACCGACATCGTCGTTCCGTGGGAAACGCTGCTCCTCTCGGTGGTCCTCTATATCGTCATTCCACTTGTCGCGGGCGCTCTTGCTCGCAAATGGCTGGTCGGCCATGCCGATGGCAAAGGTGGCGATGCAGCCGTTTCCGAATTTACGGCCAGGCTCAAGCCGGCCTCCGTGATCGGCCTGATCGCGACCGTCGCCCTGCTCTTTGCCTTCCAGGGCAACGTGATCGTCGACAACCCGCTGGTGATCGTGCTGATCGCGATCCCGCTCCTGATCCAGTCCTACGGCATCTTCTTCCTCGCCTATTTCGTCGCGCGCGCCTGGAAGGTGCCGTTCAACGTCGCCGCGCCCTGCGCGCTGATCGGCACGTCGAACTTCTTCGAACTCGCGGTGGCAGTCGCCATCGGCCTGTTCGGCTTGAATTCCGGCGCCGCGCTCGCCACCGTGGTCGGCGTGCTGGTCGAGGTGCCGGTCATGCTGTCGCTGGTCGCTTTTGCCAACCGCACCCGCCACTGGTTTTCGTAAGGAACGCAATGACCGTCACGATCTACCACAACCCCGCCTGCGGCACCTCGCGCAACACGCTGGAGATGATCCGCGCCTCCGGCGAAGAGCCGGTCGTCATCGAGTATCTGAAGACGCCGCCGTCGCGCGACCGGCTGGTCGAACTTATCGATCAGATGGGCATCGCGCCGCGCGCATTCCTGCGCGAAAAGGGCACGCCCTACGCCGAACTCGGCCTTGCCGAAGACCGATGGAGCGACGATGAGCTCGTCGATTTCATGATCGCCCATCCGATCCTGATCAATCGCCCGATCGTCGTAACGGAGAAGGGCACGCGGCTTTGCCGTCCGTCGGAGGCCGTCCTCGACATTTTGCCGAATCCACTCGCCAAGGACGTCGTAAAGGAGGATGGCGAGGTGGTGAAGGCGCGCTGAGGGATCTCGCACGGCCCAGGAACAGGTAGGTTGTGGCAATATAATCGCCGGCAACTCTTGGGTGATCTGACCAAGGGTCAGCATGGAAATTCCCTTAGACTTAAGTCGTAGAATTCGCGTTTGCGAACGGAGAAACGGCTGATTTCGCAAGGCTTTGTGCGGTGCAAGGCAGCGTATTTCTACGAACTTGCATCTGTCGCGTCGGCGTGCATTCATGCGGCAACGACAAGCGCCTGGACCAAGGGCGCTGCGATGGTGGGCCATGGGAGAGCCCGGCAACAAGCCACGCAGCGTTCTCACGGGCGTCGAGGAGGAACATATACGCATGACTGACAGTATCATTCTGTCGGCGCGCGACCTGACGAAGGAGTTCAAGGGCTTCTTCGCCGTGGAAGGCGTCGATCTGAGCGTGAAGCGGGGCACGATTCACGCGCTCATCGGTCCCAACGGGGCCGGCAAGACGACCTGCTTCAATCTCCTGACCAAGTTCCTGTCGCCCTCGCGCGGCCAGATCACCTACAAGGGCGACGACATCACCGCGATGTCGCCGGCCGATATCGCGCGGCTGGGGCTGGTGCGCTCCTTCCAGATCTCGGCGGTGTTCCCGAACCTGACGGCGATGGAGAATGTCCGCATCGCGCTGCAACGCAAGCGCGGCGATTCCTACGATTTCTGGCGCTCCGAGAAGGTCCTGACGCAATATGACGAGCGTGCGCACGAACTCCTGGCCGATGTCGGCCTGTCGGAGTTTGCGGACACCGTCGCCGGCGAGCTCTCCTATGGCCGCAAGCGCGCGCTGGAAATCGCGACGACGCTGGCGCTCGACCCCGAGATGCTTCTCCTCGACGAGCCGATGGCCGGCATGGGCCATGAGGATGTCGAGCGCATTTCCGCGCTGATCAAGCGCATTTCGGCCAATCGCACGGTGCTGATGGTCGAGCACAATCTGTCGGTCGTCGCCGACCTCTCCGACACGATCACGGTTCTGGCCCGCGGCAAGGTTCTCGCCGAAGGCGACTATGCGGCCGTTTCCAAGGACCCGCGCGTGGTCGAAGCCTATATCGGAGCCGGCCATGCATGATGCCGCCCTTGCCGCCAAGCCCGCGGCGCAGACATCCGTCGCTCCGCTCCTGGCCGTCAGCGACCTCAACGCCTGGTATGGCGAGAGCCATGCGCTGCATGGCGTCACCTTCGATGTGAGGCCGGGCGAGGTGGTCACGCTTCTCGGCCGCAACGGCGCGGGCAAGACGACGACGCTGAAGGCGATCATGGGCATCCTGGGCAAGCGCACCGGCTCGGTGACTTTCGAGGACCGCGAGACGATCAAGCTGCCCGCCCGCACCATCGCGCGGCAGGGCATCGCCTATTGCCCCGAAGAGCGCGGCATCTTCTCCTCGCTCTCGGTCGAGGAGAACCTGATGCTGCCGCCGCAGGTGAAGCCGGGCGGCATGTCGGTCGAGCGCATCTTCGAGCTGTTCCCGAACCTCAAGGAGCGGCTGAACTCGCAGGGCACCAAGCTTTCGGGCGGCGAGCAGCAGATGCTGGCGATCGGACGCATCCTGCGCACCGGCGCCAAGACGCTGCTTCTCGACGAGCCGACCGAAGGCCTTGCCCCGGTCATCATCCAGCAGATCGGCAAGACCATCGCGCGGCTGAAGCAGGAGGGCTTCACCATTGTTCTGGTCGAACAGAATTTCCGGTTCGCCGCCACCGTCGCGGACCGCCATTTCGTCGTCGAACAGGGCAAGGTCGTCGACCAGATCCTGAACGACGAACTCGATGCCAACATCGAGAAACTGCACGCCTATCTGGGCGTCTGACTGAGGAAGGCGCTCATAAGCGTCGCAAGTGGAGGAGTGAGACATGAAACTTAAGACGATTCTTCTCGGATCGATCGCCGCCGCGGTGTTCGCCGCGCCGGCCTATGCCGTCGACATCAAGATCGGCGTCATGAACGACCGTTCGGGCATCTATGCCGACATCGCCGGCGAAGGCTCGGTCGTGGCCGCCCGCATGGCCGTCGAGGACTTCGACGCCGAAGGCAAGGGGATCAATGTCGAGATCGTCTCGGCCGATCACCAGAACAAGCCGGACGTCGGTTCGACGATCGCCCGCCAGTGGTACGATCAGGAGAATGTCGACGTGATCGTCGACGTGCCGACCTCGTCGGTGGCGCTCGCCGTCAACGACATCACCCGCGAATCCGACAAGGTATTCCTGAACTCGGGCGCCGCGACATCGGACCTGACCGGCTCGGCCTGTTCGCCGAACACCATTCACTGGACCTATGACACCTGGCAGCTCGCCAACGGAACCGGCGAGGCGGTTGTCGCCAATGGCGGTGATACCTGGTTCTTCGTCACCGCGGACTATGCCTTCGGCCATGCGCTCGAGCGCGACACCTCGGCCGTCGTCGAGGCAGCCGGCGGCGAGATCGTCGGGACCGTGCGCACGCCATTCCCCGGCACGGACTTCTCGTCCTTCCTGCTCCAGGCACAGTCGTCCGGCGCCAAGGTCATCGGCCTTGCCAATGCCGGCGGCGACACGATCAACTCGATCAAGCAGGCCTCGGAATTCGGCATCACCCAGGGCGGCCAGTCGCTCGCCGGTCTGCTCGTCTTCATCAACGACATCCACGCGCTCGGCCTCGACGTTGCCCAGGGCCTGCTGCTCACCTCGAGCTTCTATTGGGACCTGAACGACCAGACCCGCGAGTGGTCGGCCCGTTTCGAGGAAGAAAACGGCAAGAAGCCTTCGATGGTTCAGGCCGGCGTCTATGCCAGCATCCTGCATTACCTGAAGGCCGTCGAGGCCGTCGGTGACAAGGGCGCCGAGGACGTCATCGCCAAGATGAAGGAAATGCCGACCGACGATGCGCTCTTCGGCCAGGGTGAAATCCGTGCCGACGGCCGCAAGATCCACGATTCCTACCTGTTCCGCGTCAAGACGCCGGACGAGTCGGAAGGCCCGTGGGATTACTACGAGACCGTCTCGACGACGCCGGCCGCAGAGGCCTTCCGTCCGCTCGAGGACGGCGGCTGCTCGCTCGTCGAGTAGTTCGTCGACCGGCGTGGCGCGGCCATGGGGCCGCGCCACGTTTCATCTCCAGTATTTTCTCGACCACGGGATGCGCACATGTTCGAGCTCCTAGGCATTCCGCCGCAAGCTCTGTTTGGCCAGTTGCTGCTGGGCCTGATCAACGGCTCGTTCTATGCGATGCTGTCCCTGGGCCTTGCGATCATCTTCGGCCTGCTCAACATCATCAACTTCACGCATGGCGCGCAATATATGCTCGGCGCCTTCGTCGCGTGGATGCTGCTCAACTATCTGGGCATCGGCTACTGGTGGGCGCTGCTTCTCGTGCCGATCATCGTCGGCGCGACCGGCATCGTCATCGAGCGCCTTCTGATATCGAGGCTCTATCACCTCGACCATCTCTACGGCCTGCTTTTGACCTTCGGCCTGGCGCTGATCATGCAGGGTCTCCTGCGCAACGAATACGGCATATCGGGCCTGCCCTACGGCATTCCGGGTGAACTTGCCGGCGGCACCAATCTCGGCTTCATGTTTCTCCCGAACTATCGCGGCTGGGTGGTCATCGCCTCGCTCGCCGTCTGCCTCGGCACCTGGTTCGTGATCGAGAAGACGCGCCTCGGGGCCTATCTGCGCGCCGCCACCGAGAACCCGACGCTGGTCGGCGCCTTCGGCATCAACGTGCCGCTGATGATCACGCTGACCTATGGCTTCGGCGTCGCGCTGGCCGGCTTTGCCGGCGTCCTGGCCGCGCCGATCTATTCGGTCAATCCGAACATGGGCGCCGACCTCATCATCGTCGTCTTCGCCGTGGTCGTCATCGGCGGCATGGGCTCGATCCTCGGATCGGTGCTGACCGGCTTCGGACTCGGCCTCGTCGAGGGGCTGACGCGGGTCTTCTACCCGGAAGGCTCAGCCGTCGTCATCTTCGTCATCATGGCCATCGTGCTCATGATCAAGCCCGCCGGCCTGTTCGGGAGGACCGCCTGATGGTTTCCGTCACCGATACCGAAACGAGTTCGGCCGTCGTCAAGTCGGGCAGCCGCGAAAAGACGATGGGAATGCCCGTCCACCACATGGCGATCTTCGCCATGCTTCTGGCGGCCGGCATCGTCGCCCCCTTCATGCTGTACCCGGTCTTCGTCATGAAGGTGCTGTGCTTCGCGCTGTTCGCCTGCGCCTTCAACCTGCTGCTCGGTTTCGGCGGGTTGCTCTCCTTCGGTCATGCCGCCTATTTCGGCTCGGCGAGCTACGTGTCGGCCCACGCCGCAAAGGTGTGGGGCCTGTCGCCGGAACTGTCGATCCTTGCGGGAACCGCCACCGCCGCGATCCTGGGGCTCGCCTTCGGTTCTCTCGCCATCCGTCGTCAGGGCATCTATTTCGCGATGGTCACGCTCGCCTTCGCGCAGATGGTGTATTTCTTCTCGCTTCAGGCCCCGTTCACCGGCGGCGAGGACGGCATCCAGGGTGTGTCGCGCGGCAATCTGTTCGGCATCATCAGTCTCGACAGCCACTTCTCGCTCTATTGGGTGGTGCTGGCGATCGTCTTCATCGGCATCCTGATCATCTACCGCATCATCCATTCGCCCTTCGGCCAGGTGTTGAAGGCGATCCGCGAGAACGAGCCGCGTGCGATCTCGCTCGGCTACCGCGTCAACCGGTACAAGCTGACGGTGTTCGTGCTGTCGGCGACGCTGGCCGGTCTGGCGGGAGCGACGAAGGCCTTTGTCTTCCAGCTCGCCTCGCTGACCGACGTCCACTGGTCGATGTCGGGCGAAGTCGTGCTGATGACGCTGCTCGGCGGCATGGGCACGGTGTTCGGCCCGATCGTTGGTGCGGCGATCATCGTCACCATGCAGAACTATCTGGCGACATGGGGCGCATGGGTCACCATCGTCCAGGGCATCATCTTCGTCCTCGGCGTGCTGCTTTTCCGTGAAGGCATCATCGGCGTCCTGTCGAAGCTGATCAAAAAGCCGCTCTGACCGACGCCAATGCTCTCTGATAAAGAGCCCCGGCATCGCTTGCCGGGGCTTTTTCCTGAGCGGCATCCGTGCGTCTACCGGCGCTGCGACGTCCGCGCCGGAACGGGTGACAATTCGCGGCCATGAAGCACGACACGCGCCGGTTCGCGCTGGGCCTGCGCGCTCTTGAGGAGCCTGCGATACCACTCGATGTAGTAGGCAAGCGCGAACTGGAGCGCGATGCCGACCGTCACGATCATGATGTCGGACAGAACCGTCGGCGCGAACACCCCGCGCCATGCCTGCGCGGCCATCGACAGGATCGTGCCGACGACGAAGACCGGCAGCGCGTGGCGCCCCAACACCGCAAGCGGGTTGTCGAAGCTCGTGCGGAAGAGGTTGGAGAGCTGCGGCAGCGCATAGAGAAGATAGCCGGCCGCCAGCACATGCAGCATCCTTGGCAGCGACAGGAACGTCTTGTCGAAACCGGTGAAGATCTTGGGCAGGCCCATCGAGATGTCGACGCCCCACAGCGGCAGGCGGACCCAGAGCAGCGCGGTGGCGAGATAAAGTGCCGCCGCGCCCACGAGCCAGCGATTGACCGGCAGTGAGCCGCCGCGCTTGACGTGCATCATCACGGCCATGCCGATGACGAACAGGAATTGCCATGAGAACGGGTTCAGGAACCAGTAGCCGCCATTGGGGAATTGCGGCGGCGCGATCGGGAGCAACCCTGCGACCATCCATAATATGCCCGATGCCGCGACCATCCAGCCGACGCTGACCGTGCCGATGAGCAGGAACAGCGGAAGAAGCAGCAGCACGATGCCGTACATCGAGAGGATGTTGTTGTAGCCGAGCTGATGGCCAAGCGTGACGATGCCGATCAGGGAGGCGGCGGTGTCGGTGACGACAGGCTCGATATTGATCTTGGCGAGCAGGTGCGGCGCGCCGAAATAGAGTGCGAAGAACGAAAAGATGCCGAGCGTCGCCATCGTCGTGCCGAGCTGGGCGATGTAGAGCACGCCCGCGCGCCGCCAGGTCTTCAGCGTGGTGATCAGCCGGTTGCCGGCCTCGAACTTCAGCCCGTAGGCGAGTGCGGCCGAAACGCCGGAGATCAGCACGAAGGCTTCGGCGGCATCGGAGAAGCCGAAATTCTTATGCGTGATCACCTCGATCGGGTTGCCCGGAACGTGGTTGATGAAGATCGAAAGCAGGGCGAGGGCCCGGATCACGTCGATCCTGGTATCTCGAACGGGAGGCTTGGCATTCATCATGCGAATGGATTCCAGTGATGCGAAACGGGTTCATGCCGCTTCGCAGGCCAGGCGTCCCTTCCTGAGATGAAGACACCGCTCTGACAGCATCGCCGGACGAAATTGCGGCAGCGCTCGAAGCATGTCGTCAACGGGGTGAATATCGAAACCGATCCCTGAAGAGGGATCACGTTTCGCAAAACTTCGTTTCAGCAGGCGCTGAAATCGGCGGGGGCCGCCAGTCCGGCGACCCCGCTGAAGATATCGATGCGGATATCAGGCTGCTTCTATCGAAGGCGCCAGGCGGATGGAACGGCGCACCTCCTCGTCGTTGAGAAGCCCACCCGCGCGCAGCAGGCCGGCGAAGCGGCCATTGCTCTGGGCAAGCTCGGCGAAGCCGCCCATCTCGACGATCCGGCCGCGATCCATGAAGATCACCAGGTCTGCGTCGCGAACCGTCGAGAGGCGGTGGGCGATGACGAAGGTGGTGCGGTTCTCGCGCAACCGGTCGATCGCCTGCTTGACCTGTTCCTCGGTCTCGACGTCGAGCGCGCTGGTCGCCTCGTCGAGGACGAGGATCGGCGCATCCTTCAAGATGGCGCGTGCGATGGCGATCCGCTGCCGCTCGCCGCCGGACAACTGCCCGCCGCGCTCGCCGACCAGCGTGTCGTAGCCGCCCGACTTGCCGAGGATGAATTCCTCGGCCGCCGCCGCGCGCGCGGCATGATGCACATCGTCATTGAGTGCGGTTTCGCGGCCGAGACGGATATTGTCCTCGATCGAGCGGTTCAGGAGGCCCGCATCCTGGAATACGGTCGCCATCTGGTGGCGCAGCGAGTTGCGCGTGACGGTGCGCGTATCGACGCCGTCGATATAGATCGCGCCCGAATGGGGGTCGTAGACGCGCTGGAGAAGGTTGATCAGCGTCGTCTTGCCGGCGCCTGTCGGCCCGACGATCGCGACCGTCTGGCCGGCGCCGACCGCAAACGAGATGTCGCTCACGCCCTCGCTGGTGCCGGGGAAGCGGAAGTTGACATTGTCGAAGACGATGTTGCCCTCGACGGGGTGGAGAATCCTCGCGTCATGGGCCTCAGCGCGCTCCTCGACCGAATCCTCGATCTCGTAGAACGCCTCGAGCTTGGCGCGTGCCTCGAACACCTGGTTGACGAAGCCCGTCACCTGGTCGAGGCGGCTGATGAGAAGCGTGGCGAAGCCGGTGAAGGCGACGACATCGCCGATCTTGAGTTCGCCGCGCGAGACGAGCAGCGCGCCGATGACCAGCACGACCATCATCGAGATGGTCGACGACAGGCGTTGCAGCGCGCTCGCCAGCGCCCACCAGTCGAGCACCGGATACTGCGCGCCGATCAGGCGGCCGATATGTTCCTTCAGCGCTTGCGTTTCCTGCTGGATGCGTCCGTAGCTCTGGAGAACGGAGACGTTGGACACGCTGTCGCTCACATGGGCGAAGACCTTGTGGTAGTGCTGCTCGACCTCGGCCTGTCCTTCCTTGGTCTTCTTCATGACGAGCCGGCTGATCGTGACATAGGTCGCGCCCAGCGTGAAAAGCACCAGCGACATGCGCAGGTCGAGCGATATCGCGGTCGGGACGAGAAGAACGAGCGCGACGGCCGTGGACAGGTGCTGGCGCATGAATTCGAGCCAAAGGCTGAACAACGCCTCGACCGCGCGCAGGAGCGTGTGCAGTGAATTCGAGGTGCCGCGCTTGGAGTGCCAGGCGAGCGGCATGGTGATGACGTTCTCGTAGGACCGGGCGAGCACGTCGCCGCGCACGGCGTGGGCGAGCCGGTCGGCTCCGCGCGAAACGAGAACGAAGGCGATGATGTTGAACACGCCGAGACCGGCCCACATGGCCAGCGCCGGCGTCACGTCGGTCTTTTCGGAAATCGCGTCGATGATCCGGCCGAACAGGATAGGTTCGGCAATGGCCACGATCGCGAGGAGGACGTTGGAACCGCAGATGACGGCGACCTTGCCGCGGGCGACGGCAAGATATGTCAGGGCTCTCCAGTACACTTCCACTAGGGACACGGCATCAGGCCTTTCAGCATATATTGTGCGCCGCAACATAAATAACGCTATGTCAGGCTGCGGACTTGGACAATCGGGTATGTGGGGGGACGGGTTGCGATTTTCGCTACAAGATGAGCGAATAGTCGTTACTTTCCGTGATGCTTTAACAATCGGAAATGTTTGATCAATTGGGAGCGTGCGCCGCAAATGCGGTGCCAATGCGGCGTCCGATGCCTAGCCCAATTCACCGTTTGCGACGGTAACGACGACCTCGTGATGGCCCTGATCGGCAAGCTTTATTTGCTGCACCTGCGTTCCGTCAAGAACAATCGAATTGCTCGCTCCGCGGACGATCGATATTCGGTAGTCGGCCTCGCCGAAACGCATTTTCGCGTGGAATCCCGGCCAGTTGGAAGGAAGGCGCGGATCGATCGAGACCGTGTCGCCTTTCCGTTCGATGCCGAGGATGCCTTCGACGGCGGCCCGGTAGAGCCATCCCGCCGAGCCGGTGTACCAGGTCCAGCCTCCGCGTCCCGCGCGGTCGGCCTCTGAATAGACGTCTGCGGCGACGACATAGGGCTCGACGCGGTAGATGTCGGCTTCCGCGCGGCCAAGCGCATGATTGACCGGATTGATCACGGAAAACGCCCTGTAGGCGTCGTCGCTGCGACCGAGTGCCGCAAGGGCAAGGACGAACCAGGTGGCGGCATGGGTATATTGCCCGCCATTCTCGCGCACGCCCGGCGGATAGCCCTTGATGTAGCCGGGCTCCTTCGGCGTGTTCTCGAAAGGCGGCGTGAAGAGCCGGATCAGATCGTGCTCCGCGTCGACGAGCCATTCCTGCGCGCTTGTCATCGCCTGGTTGGCGCGCGCCTCCGGCCCCAGGCCCGAAAGCACGGCCCAGGACTGGGCGAGCGAGTCGATCCGGCACTCGTCCGACTGGCGCGAGCCGAGCGGCGAGCCGTCGTCGAAATAGCCGCGGCGATACCATTCGCCGTCCCAGCCCGAATCCTCGATCGCGATCTTGAGCTGGTCGAGATGGCGCCGCCATGCGTCCGCGCGCTTCGCATCGCCCCGTTCGTCGGCAATGGCCGCGAAGTCGCGCAGCGTGGCGGCAAGGAACCAGCCGAGCCAGACGCTTTCGCCGCGCCCTTCCTCGCCGACCCGGTTCATGCCGTCGTTCCAGTCGCCGCCGAGGATCAGCGGCAGGCCATGCGGGCCGGTCCGCCTGACGGCGAGATCGAGCGCACGGGCGCAATGCTCATAGAGTGTGGCCTTCTCTTTCGAGGCCTGCGGCGTGAAGAAGGCGTCGTGCTGGCCTTCCTGCAAGGGCTCCCCTTCGAGGAAGGGCAGCGTCTCGTCGAGAATGGCGGCGTCGCCGGTCACGGTGACGTAGCGATGCGTGCCATGCGCCAGCCACACGACGTCGTCGGAGATCATGGTGCGCACGCCTGCGCCCGAGCGCGGCAGCCACCAATGCTGCACGTCGCCTTCGCGGAACTGGCGTCCGGCGGCGTTGAGAATCTGCGCGCGGGCGAGCGACGGGTCGTGCAGGAGAAGCGCGAGCGTGTCCTGCAACTGGTCGCGAAAGCCATAGGCGCCGCTGGCCTGGTAGAAGGCGGCGCGGGCGCGAATGCGACAGGCGAAGGCCTGGTAGGGCAGCCATGTGTTGACCAGCGCGTCGAAAGCCGGGTCTGGCGTCTCGACCTGTAGCGCGTCGGCGAATTCGGTCCATTGCGCTTCATTGCGTGCGAGCCGGTCGTCGAAGGATTGCCGGCGGTGGTGCTCGACCATATTGCGCGCTTCGGCAAGCGAGCCGGCATCGCCGAGATAGAGCGTCAGACTGTCCTCTGTCCCGGCTTCGAGGTCGACATCGAAGGCGACCGCGCCGCAGATGTCGCGTCCTGCCTCCGCCGTCCGCGACAAGGACGCACCGGAAACGACCGCCGCCGGCCGTTGCGACGAGCCGCGCAGGCCAAGAAACTCCGCGCGGTCGCAGGTGAAGGACTGGACGGGACGATCTCCGGTCAGGAAGGCGACGCGGTCGCCATAGTCGAGATGGTAGGGGTTGGTCGCCGTCACCATGTCGAACGTGGCGTCGTGCCCCGGCACTGTCGTCGCGCTGCTGCGGGTGCGGTTCACGCCCATCACCCATTCCACATAGGCATAGATGCGCAACCGCCTGGGGGCATCGCCGCGATTGGCAAGCTTCAGGCGCGAGATGCGCACCGGGTCGGCCGGATCGACGAGATGCGTCAGTTCGGCAGCGATCCGGCCGCACTCGGCCGAGAAGGTCGAGACGCCCTGCCCATGCCGCGCCTCGTAGATCAGCGACGGATCGCGCAAGAGCGACGCCACGGGCGAGAACGCCTCGCCGGTATCGCGGTCGACGATGTAGACCCCTTCGCCCGGCCGGTTGGTCACGGGATCGTTCGTCCACGGGGTGATCTGGAAGTCGCGGCTGTTGCGGCTCCAGGTGAAGGCGGCGCCTTCGGCGGAGACGTGAAAGCCGAAATTCTCGTTCGCGATCACATTGACCCAGGGCTGTGGCGTATGGCTGCGCCCGTCGAGCCTGACGACATAGGTGCGGCCAGCGTCGGCAAAGCCGCCATAACCGTTCCACATCGACAGATCGTCACCCTCGGCCACCGCCACCGGGGCCAGCCGCGCTGCCGGCTTGATTGCCTGCGCGGGCTCCAGTGCGCGGCGCTGGCCGAGTTCCTGATGCGCGATGGCCTCGGCACGGTCGATCTGGTCGAAGATCGTGCCGTTGCGCGTGTGGAGAACGACGCGCGCGACGGCCAGCAGGGTTTTGTAGGTGCGCTCGTCCATCAGGTCGCGGCGCACGGCGAAGATGTGCTGGCGCGGCCCCAGTTCGCGGCCGCGCATCCGGCTGTTGTCGCAAAGCTGCTCGATCGCCTGTTGCAGGTCCTGCACATAGGAGGAAGCCTGCTCGTTGACGATGACGAGATCGGCGACGAGGCCGTGCGTGCGCAGATATTCCTGCATCCGCAGCGCCGATGCCACGATCTCCAGATCGGCGACATCGGCGATGCGCAGCGCGAAGATCGGGAAATCGCCGGAGATGCTGGTCGGCCAGAGCGTGCTTTGCGACCCGATCCCCTCGATGATCCATTCCGATGGCGCGCGCAGCGCCGGGTCCGGATAAAGGAGATACCGCGCGAGCTTCTGGACGCCGGCCGCATCGGCGAGCGACAGCCCGACATGGCGCGTCTGCACCTGCGAGCGCGTCCAGGCGAGCATCGCCTGCCGCTCGAAGGATTCGGGATTGTCGAAGCGGGCCGCAACCGCGCGCGCGTCGTCTTCCGTCGCGGTGACGACGGTCCAGAAGGTCAGCGCGACCTCTTTGCCGGCCGGCACGCGCACCTTGCAGCGGATCGACAGGATCGGATCGAGCGTGAACCCGTCCTTGCCCTCGAAGGTCGTATTGCGGTCGAACGCGGCGGGGTCGACGATCGAGCGGCCGCGCCCGAGGAATTCGCGCCGGTCGGTCTGGGCGCGCGCCTCGCGCGAGATGCCGGCGCCGGCGGTGACGAAATGGGCGAAGGCGACATCCGCCTCGCTGGCGGCGCGCTTGTTGCGCCGTGCCAGGATCAGGCTGCCGTCATTGGCGATGGTCGTCCTGACGAACATCTTGGAAAAGGCCGGATGCGCCTGGTCGCTGGCTTCTGGCGCGAGCGCGAGTTCGCCGTAGGAGGTGATCTCCAGATGCTGGTCGGCATCGCCGTTGTTGGAGATGGTGATGCGCCGCGCCTCGCCATTCGCCTCGGATGTGACGACGGCCTCGACCTTGGTCGTGATCAGGCCGACGCGCTTCGTGAACGTCGCCTTGTCGTCGCTGAAAATCGCTTCCGTGCGCTCGTTTTCGGCCGCCTTCGGGTCGCCGGTGGCCGACCACCACGCGCCCGTCGCCGGGTCCGAGACGAAGATGAAGGTGCCGGAACGGTCCTCGACGGGATCGCCCGACCAGCGTGTGACGGCGATGTCGCCGCAGCGGCTGTAGCCGGTCCCCTTGGCGGTCAGCATGACGCTGTAATAGCCGTTCGACATCAGGCTGGTGGCCGGCAGCGCATGGACGGGATCGGCGACGACGCGGATGTCCGAGCTCGTTTCGATTTCCTGCGCCGTCGTTCGGTCGCCGGCTTCCGCGCGCGCCTTGGTGGAGGGCACGTCGCGCGGCGCCTTTTCCTGAAGAAGGAGTTCGGCCGCTTCGATCACGGCGTCGGAATGGAAGCGGTCGCGCATCCGCCCCTCGAAGACGACATTGGAAACGGCGACGATCGACATGCCGGTGTGGTGGGCCATGTAATTGCGCACCACGGCGCAAGGCGCGCCGGTTGGAACGCGCGTCGGCGTGAAGTCGATGGCGTCGTAATAGCCGTAGCGCCCGCGCCCGCCGATCGCCTCCAGTTCGGCAAGATTGAGCACCGCCTCGCGCGGCTTGAACTGGGCGGCGAGCAGCGTGGCATAGGGCGCGATCACCGTGTTCTGCGCCAGGCCGCGCTTTAGGCCGAGGCCGGGCACGCCGAAATTGGTGTACTGGTAGGTCATTTCGCGGTCGCGCGCATTATAGGCGCTTTCGGAGATGCCCCACGGAATGCCCTTCGAGCGCGCATAGCGGATCTGGCGGGCGATGATGAGGTTGCTGGTCTGGTTCAAGATGCCGCCAAGCGGCTCCTTCATGACCAGCGGCGGCATCAGATATTCGAACATCGAGCCCGACCAGGAGACGAGCGCGCCCGAAAAGCCGACGAGCGTCACCGGCCGGCCGAGCCGCATCCAGTGGTCGGTCGGAACGTCGCCCTTGGCGATGGCGAAGAGGCTCGTCAGCCGCGCCTCGGAGGCGAGGAGGTCGTAGCAGGCCTCGTCGAGCTGTCGCTGGTCGACGCGATAGCCGATGGAAAGCAGCTTGCGGTCGCCGCGCAGCAGGAACGAGAAGTCCATCTCGAAGGCGAATTGCCGCGCCCGGTCGCGCAGCGCGATCAGGTCGCGGCGAAGCGCCGACACATGCGCGTCCTCGATATGCGAATCCGCGATATGCGACTGGCAGGTCGCCTCCAGCTTGTTGGCCCACAGCGCCAGCGTCTCGCTGGCGTGCGAGCCGATCTCCTCGTCGATCGAGCGCGCCAGCTTGCGGATGTCGGCGGCGAGGACGGCAAGGTTGATGGTGCGGATCGCGGCCGTCTCGGGCTCGCTGCGGATCGTCTCGACCGCACGCTGCATCCCGTCGACGCGTTCGCGCAGCCGCTGGCGCAGCGGGCGCAGCGGACGGCGATCGTCCGGCAGTTCATCGAGGCTTTCCTCGAGAATCGTCACGCAGTCGAGGATGCCGGTATAGTCGCCTTGAAGATGGGCGGCGGGCGCCTGCGCCCAGATGTTGCAGGTGGCGGCGACGGTGACGAGATGACCGGCCAGATTGCCGCTGTCGACCGAGGAAACGTAGAGCGGCAGGAGCGGCTTGAGCGTCTGCGTGTCGTACCAGTTGTAGAGATGCCCGCGGTGGCGCTCCATGCGTTCGATGGTCGAGATGGTCTTCTCCATCTGCCGCACGGCGTCGGCCAGGCTGATCCAGCCGAAATCGCGCGCCGAGACGATCGACAGGAGATAGATGCCGATATTGGTCGGCGAGGTGCGCGGCGCGACGACGGGCGAGGGAATCTCCTGAAAATTGTCCGGCGGCAGGAAATGGTGTTCCGCCGTGACGAAGGTCTCGTAATAGAGCCATGTGCGCCGGGCTGCCGTGCGCAGCTTGGCGGCGTCGGCCGGGGCGACGACGAGCTGGTCCTCGGTCTCCGCCGAGCGGCTGATCAGCCAGGCGAAGCTGGGCGCGCCGGCCCAGAAAAGCAGGAAGATGCCCGCCACGATGACGCCCGTTCGTTCTCCGATGACCGCGATCGCAAAGCCGATCAGCGCCACCAGGAGCGAGCCGATCATCATCGCGTGGTAATTGGGCAGCGTCTCGCCGCCGCGCGCCGCATCCGAAGCGGTGCGCCATTCGAGCAGCTTTCGGCGCGTGAAGAACACGCGGGTGAGCGTGCGCACGATCGCGTCGCCCGACGCCCATGCCTGATGCGCGATGAGCACCACCTTCAAGACGACCTGCGCGGTCGCGAATGCGAATTCACGCGCCAGCGCCGAGAAGTGGCTGCGCAACGTCGCCTCGGAATTGCGTGGCATCAAGGCGTCGACGATGGAGTAGGTCAGGGCGAGGACCAGGCTGAGGATCAACAGCGCCTGCCATTGCGCGGCATAGGCGAAGGGCAGGAGCGTCCAGCCCGCGATCGACGCCAGCACCCAGGAGATCGGCGTCAGCGAGCGGCGCAGATTGTCGATCATCTTCCAGCGCGACAGGCCCGGAATGTCCGATCCCGGATCGAGGATGAAGGGCAGGAGCTGCCAGTCGCCCCTGATCCAGCGATGGTTGCGCGAGGCATCGACCGAATAGCGCGTCGGATAGTCCTCGATCAGCTCGACATCGGTGACGAGCGCGCAGCGCGCCCATGCGCCTTCGAGAAGGTCGTGGCTGAGGACGGCGTTCTCGGGAATCCGGTCCTTGAGCGCGGCCTCCATCGCGTCGATGTGGTAGAGCCCCTTGCCGGTGAAGGTGCCGGAATCGAACAGGTCCTGATAGACGTCGGAAACCGCGAAGACGTAAGGGTCCATGCCGCGATTGGCCGAGAAGATGCGCTGGAAGAACGAGGCCTCGTTGCCGGTCGTCAGCGAGGGCGTGACGCGCGGCTGCAAAATGCCGTAGCCGGCAAGGACGCGGCCTGTCGTCCCGTCGATGACGGGGCGGTTGAGCGGGTGGGACATCTTGCCGACGAGCTTGGCGACGGCGTCGCGCGTCATGCGCGTGTCGGCGTCGAGCGTCAGCACATATTGCACGTTCGCCGGCAGGGGCGTCGTCGGCGCGATGAAGGTCGTGTCGAGGTCGCCGCGCAGAAGGGCGTTGAGTTCGTGCAGCTTGCCGCGCTTGCGCTCCCAGCCCATCCAGACGCCTTCGGCCTCGTTGTAGAGCCGGCGGCGGTGCAGGACGTGGAAGCGCGGCCGGTCCTCGCGCGGATAGCGCTCGTTCAGCGCCGCGACGCGCTTTCGCGCAAAGTCCAGGACTTCCATGTCCTCGCCGGTCTGCTCCGAGGCGCTGTCGCGCCAGTCCGACAGGATGGCGAAGTCGAGCTCGCCCTGCATGTTGGCAAGATAGTGAACCTCCAGATTGTGGAGCGCATCTTCGACGTCGTCGCGCGAGCCGATCAGGATAGGCAAGGCCACCAGCGTGCGCGCATGGGCGGGAACGCCGTCCTTGTATTCGTAGCCGATCAGCCGTGTCGGCTCGACGAGAAGCGAGGCGATCGTGTTGAAAAGGCCGAACGCCGCTTCGCTGGCCGGCAGGAGGAAGAGGGCAAGAAGCAGCGTCACCGCAAAGGTCGACAGACCGATGCCTTCGAGCGTGAAGCCGACCGCGATGAGCAGCAGCCCGGTCAGGAGCGCCGCCGGAAGGACGATGCCGCTCCAGCCGGTGCGCTTGTAGAAGCGGCGCAGGCGCGTCGGCCATTTCGGCGGATAGCCGATCGCCTGTTCGAATTCGGGACGGCGCGGGCCGACGACGAAGATGCCGATGTCGGGACAGGTCTGCTGGCCGATCGCGACCGCGCGGTCCGCGGCCATGGCGATCGCCCGTTCCGTCACGTCGCGTTCGGAAAGGTCGGTCCCGGCGGCCAGTTCCTCGATGGCGCGGCGATACTGGTCGCGCGACTGGAAATCGAGTTCGGCGAAGTCGGTATGTTCGCGCAGCGTCCGGTCGACATGGCTGAGTTCCTCGAACCACACGGTCCAGTCCGTGTCGTCGACCAGCCTCAGGCCCTTGATGATGTTGCCGGTGGTCACATTGCCGGCGGAAAGGGTCGCGTGCTCGCGCCGCGCGACTTCCTCGGCGTCGAGGTCGAAGCGTTCGAGTTCGGTCTCGAGCCAGCCTAGCGCGCTGGCGGCATATTGCGTTCCGTCGCGCAGGCGAAAGAGCAATTGCGTGGCGAAGGTCGTGTCGCGCGCATGGGCCTCATAGGTGCCGAGCACGCGCAGTTCCTCTTCCACGGAGCCCTGCGCGAGCGCGGTGTCCGCCACCGTGTTGGCGACGGCGCGCATCTCGTGCGCGCGCTTCACGCGCACGGCGAGCCGGCGCAGGTTTTCCACCAGCACGAAGCGCAGCAGCGAGGGCAGGGCCCACAATTCACCGATCGAAAGCGGATCGACCTCCTGGAAGGCCGCGACCATGGTCTCGAAGCCGGCAACGGAGATCGCGCTGTCGCATTGCGCGACATAGGTCCAGGCAAGGATGAGCGCGCGCGGGACCCGGCGCCCGTCCGGCAGCGTCATCAGCGGCAGTTTCCTGAAGAAGCGCGGCGGCAGGTCACGCCGGACCTGGAGGATCGTGTCCTCGACAAGATAGTGATTGTCGAGCAGCCAGTTGGCGGCAGGCGTGACCGGTTCGCCATTCTGCTGCGCCGTGCCCAGATAGGTCACGACCGCCAGGATCGTGTCGGCGTTCTCGTTGGCGCGCTGGCGCAGGTCCAGTTCGAAGAGGTCGAATTCCGCTTCGAAACGGCCGGCTGCAAGGTCGTAGCCGAGCGCGTGGAGCGTCAGGTCTTTTCCGGGTGTAAAGCGAATGGGCGTGTCGACTGCAGCAGGCAGAAGCGGAGCGGCGTCGCGGATGCGGGCCGGATCGGTCTGGATGTTCATGCTCTATAAGAATCCGTCTATGCGCTGTCGGACGCCCGACGCATATCGGGCTGACGCTAAACCGATTCAAACGCGATTGGTTTCGTCAGCGTAAGGGGGGCGGTGCTACACAATTCGTTTCCGCGCGACACAGATGCGTGGCCCGAAACGATTGGAGGCGGCCGGTCGTCGGGGCCGCCTCGTCATTCAGGGATCGGATCGTCCGGTCATCTACTCCGCAGGCTGCGGGTGCGCCTGTGCCGGCGGCTTGCGCGTCGCCTCCGAGCGTTCCTTCGAGGTGATGAAGGTGTAGAACATCGGCACCACGAACAGCGTGAAGAACGTGCCGATCAGGAGACCGGAGAAGATCACGAGGCCCATCGCCTGGCGGGCGGCGGCGCCTGCGCCGGCCGCGATCATCAACGGGATGACGGCGAGCGCCAGTGCGGCGGTCGTCATCAGGATCGGGCGCAGGCGCACCGTCGCCGAATAGACGATCGCCTCGCGGATCGACATGCCCTCGTCGCGCTTCTGGTTGGCGAATTCGACCAGCAGGATGCCGTGCTTGGTGATGATGCCGATCAGCGTGATGAGGCCGACCTGCGTGTAGATGTTCAGCGTCCCCAGCCCCAGATTGAGCGGCAGGATAGCGCCGAAGATCGACAGCGGCACCGACATCAGGATGATGAACGGATCGCGGAAGCTCTCGAACTGCGCGGCGAGCAGGAGGTAGATCACCACGATCGCCAGCGAGAAGGCGATCAGGATCGTGTTGCCCTGCTGGACCTCCAGACGCGACTGGCCGGAATATTCGATGAAGAACGAATCCGGCAGCGCCGCCTGCGCGATCTCGGTGATCGTCTGCAACCCTTCGCCCGTGGTGATGCCGGGCAATGGCAGGGCCGAGATGGTCGCCGAGTTCAACTGGTTGAACTGTTCGATCGCGGCAGGCGCGGCATTGGTCGAGATCGTAACGACCGAGGAAAGCGGGATCATCTCGCCCGTGGTCGCGCGAATGAAGAATTCGCCGAGCTTTTCGGGATTGTCGCGATACTCCTGCGGCACCTGGGTGATGACGTCGTAGCTGTTCGACTCCCGGTCGAACTGCGCGATGGCGCCGCCGCCCACGAGTGCGCCGAGCGTGGTGCCGACATCGCTGACCGGCACGTTGAGCGCGGCCGCGCGTTCGCGGTCGATGGTGACGGTGACCTGCGGCGCATCGAAGGCGAGCGAGTTCTGCACGACGATGAACTGGCCGGTCGCCTCCGCCTCGCGGCGGATCTGGTCCGCCACCTCATAGACCTGGCTCGGATCGCCGGTCGACTGGACGATGAGCGAGATCGGCAGGCCGCCGCCGGCGCCCGGCAGCGAGGGCGGCGCAAAGACGAGCGCCTCGACGCCGTCCACCGTGCCGATCCGGGCCTGGATATCCTGCTGGATCTCGGCCTGGCTGCGGTCGCGGTCGGCCCAATCCTCCAGCGCCCAGACCACGAAGCCCGAATTGGTCTGGCCGCCGAGCCCGACGATGGAAAAGCGCGAGCGCACTTCCTCGAGGTCGCTCGTCGCCGCCTCGATTTCTTCGGCGTAACCGGATGTGTAGGGCGTCGTTGCGTAGCGGGGGGCGGTGATGAGCGAGAACAGCGCGCCTGCATCCTCTTCGGGCGCAAGTTCGCTCGACGTGTTGAAGAACATGAAGGCGGTCACGGCGACGAGCGCTGCCGAAATGAAGAGCGTCACCGGGCGGTAGTTGAGCGAACCCGAGACCATTCGCCCGTACCAGTTCGACAAGCGATCGAAATTCCGGTCGACAAAGACCTGGAACCGGCTGTGGCCGCCCGATTTCAGCAGCCGGGCCGACATCATCGGCGTGATCGTCAATGCGACGATGCCCGAAATGACGACCGCTCCGGCCAGCGTGAAGGCGAATTCACGGAAGAGCGCGCCGGTCAGGCCGCCGGTGAAGCCGAGCGGCATGAACACGGCGACGAGCGTCAGCGTCATGGCGACGATGGCGAGCGAGATTTCCTGCATCCCCTTGATGGATGCGGCCATCGGGGACAGCCCCTCCTCGATATGCCGGTGGATGTTTTCCACCACGATGATGGCGTCGTCGACCACGAGGCCGATGGCGAGCACCATGGCCAGAAGCGAGAGCAGATTGATGGAATAGCCCATCATGAGGAGGAAGAAGCAGACGCCGATCAGCGACAGGGGGATCGTCGCCACCGGCATGAGGACGGAGCGGAACGAGCCGAGGAACAGGAGGATGACGACCACGACGATCGCGACCGCCTCGGCAATGGTGATGAACACCTCGTCGATCGAGGCGCGGATCGTGTCGGTGGCGTTGTAGACGAGCGAAACGCTCATGCCGTCCGGCAGCGTCGCCTGGATCGCCGGCAGTTCGGCGTTGACCGCGTCCGCCGTGTCGAGCGGATTGGCCGATGGCGTCGGGAAGATGCCGATGAAGGTGCCCGGATCGCCGTTGAAGTTGACGACCGTGTCGGTGTTCTCGGCGGCGAGTTCGACATCGGCGACGTCCCGCAGTCGCACCACATCGTCGCCGTCCGAACGCAAGGGCAGCGCGCCGAAGGCTTCGGGCGTCTGCAACGTCGATTCCAGCGTGATCGAATAGGCGACATATTCGTTGCGCGTCTGGCCGGGGGCCGAGAGGAAGTTCGATGCGTTGATGGCGGCAAGCACCTCGGATGCCGTCACGCCTCGGCTGGCGAGCCGGATCGGGTCGACCCACACGCGCATCGCATAGTTCGCCGCGCCGAGGATCTGGACCTCGGCGACGCCCTCGATGGTGGACATGCGCGGGCGGATGACGCGTTCGAGATATTCGGTCAATTGTTCGGCGGTCATGTTCTCGTTCTGGAAGGCGAGATACATGATGGCGAACTGCTGGCCCGTGCCCTTGACGATGACCGAGTCTTCCGAATCCGAGGGCAGTTGTCCGCGCACCTGCTGGACCTTGGACATCACCTCGGTCAGCGCGACGTCGGGGTCGGCCCCGAGCTGCATCTGGACGGTGACCGTGCTCGACGAGGGACGGCTGGCCGAGGTCACGTAGTCGATGTCCTCGGTCGTCGCGACTGCGGAGGCGATCGGCGCGGTCACGAATCCCTGGATGAGCTCGGCGCTCGCGCCCGGATAGACGGTGTTGACGGTGATCACCGTCTCTTCGACTTCGGGATATTCCCGGATCGACAGGTTGAACAGCCCCTGGAAGCCCAGGAGCAGGATAAGCGCGCCGAGGACGGTCGAGAGGACCGGGCGGCGGGTGAAGAGTTCGGAGAGGCTCACTGGTCGGTCTCCGCGGCTTCGACGGGCGTCTCGGCATCGTCGGCCGGCGCATCGGCTTCAGGGCTGAGCGTGATGGGCGCACCGTTGGACAGGCGGTTCTGGCCGGCCACGACGACGCGGTCGCCGGCGGCGACACCGTCCGTCAGTTCGACGAGCTGGCCGTTGCGTCGCCCGGTCTCGACGAAAACCTGCCGCGCGACGAAACGTTCTGTATCGCCTTCGCCTTCGCCATCGCTCTCGGCAGCTTCCTGCGCCTCCTCGGGCTCGGCGACGACATAGACGAAATCGCCGTAGAGGCTGGTCGTCACGGCCGTCTGCGGCAGGGCGATCACGTCGTTTTCGGCAGGCAGTTCGACGCGCACGCGCACGAACTGGCCCGGATTGAGCGCGCCTTCCTGATTGTCGACTTCGGCGCGCACGCTGACGAGCCGTGTCTGCGGGTCGATGCGCGGCTCGATACCGGTGATCGTGCCGGACGCGACGGCGCCGCCGGCCTCGGTCGCGATGTTGACCGTCTGGCCGATCGACAGGCGACCGAGCTGCTGTTCGGGAACCGTGAAATCGACGCGCAGCGTGTCGAGCGCCTGCAAGGTGGCGACCGTCGTTCCCGCCGAGATGTACTGTCCGACTTCGACGCGCGGCAGGCCGATCGTCCCGGAAAACGGCGCTTCGAGCGCCTTCTGGCTGAGGACGGCTTCCAACCGCTCAATCTGGGCGCGGGCTGACGAGGCGGCGGCCTCGGCCTCCTGCACGGTGGAGGCGGAACTGACGCCGCGGTCCGAAAGGGTCTGCGCGCGTTCGAGCGCCTGCGTGCTCACATCGACCTGTGTCTGGGCCGCGGCGATTTCGGCGCGTTCGATTGTGTCGTCGATCTGGACGAGCAGCGCGTCCGCGTCGACCTCGTCATTGGCGCTGAAATTGATCTCGCGCACGACGCCCGTCGCCTCCACGGCAAGGTCGATGCCGCGCGCGGCGTAGACCGTGCCGATCGCTTCGATGCCGGGCTGCCAGTCGGTCGGCTCGGCGACCACCGAATCCACCGGGAAGGCCGGCGCCTGACGGCTGGCGAAGAAGTCCTGGATCGCCTGGTCGCGAAACATGTTGAAGCCGACGATGCCGCCGACGACGATGGCGACGAAGACGATGGCAATGAGGAAACGTTTGATCATCGGTGGGCCCGTGACGAAGCTGGATGGCGCTCGAATGCGCTATGATGCGTGGGGTCTTGCAATTGTGCGGCGCATTACTGTACCGTCCGGACGGTATTGTCAACATTTGCTAATCTGGGAAAGGCACGGCGTGACGAATTGAAGCTTCCAGTCGGACGGCCAAGCTCACGACAGCGTATTCTCGACGCAGCGGAAGCGCTGGCCCGCGAACAGGGTCCCGGCAACATATCGCTCGATGCCGTTGCCGCAAGGGCAGGATTGTCGAAGGGGGGCCTGCTCTATAATTTTCCGACCAAGGCCAAACTCCTGGAGGCATTGGTCGAGATGCATATCGAGCGCGCCGAGGCCGCGCTGGCGCAGAGCGTCGAGGCGCTGCCGGTAGGCCGCAACGCCATGGCGCTGGCCTATCTGCGCTATTGCCGCCAGGAGATGATCGACCGGCCGGAGCCGGCCTCTGGCGTGCTCGCGGCGATTGCCGAAAACCCCGAATTCATCGATCCGGTGCGGCGCTATCAAAAGCAGGTGATGGAGCGCCTGCGCGAGCGCTCGGCCGATTTCGAACTGTCGACGCTGGCCTTCCTGGCGATCGAGGGCTTCTGGTCGCTGCGCCTGATGGAAAGCGAGTGCATCCGTCCCGACGAAGTCCGGCGCGTGCTGGACAGGCTGGAGCGGGAGCTTGAGGGCGTCGAACCCGACTAGAGCCGAGCCGGATTAGAGATTGCGCAGGTCGGTGACGGCCTCGGCGCCGAACGCATCCGACATCAGATAGGCGGCGATCTTCGTGCCTGCCTCGGTCGGCGAGGCGAGCACGCCGTCCGCCTTCATCGCCTTGAACTGGTCGATCGCGGGGAATTGCTCGACGGTCGAACCGCGAATGTCGGCCTGCATGTCGGTGTCGATGACGCCGGGGGCGAGACTGGAGACGCGCAGGCCGGGAACGGAGTCTTCCAGGATAGCGCGCGCGTGATTGTCGAGCGCGGCCTTGGTCGCGCAATAGACGCTCCATCCGGCCATGCCCCGGCGCCCCGCGCCGGACGAAATGTGAAGGATGCGCCGGTCCTTGACGGGCGCCGCGACGGCCTGGAACAGGTCGGCCAGCACCAGCGGCCCGGTCACGTTGAGCGTAACCGCCTTGGCGATGGATTCGGCGCCGCCGGTTCCGATGGGGCCGATCGGCTTCACCATGCCCGCATTGTTGACCAGCAGCACGCGGTCGGCGCCGGCGCAGAACGCCTCGATCCGGTCGGAAAGCACGCGGTCGGCAAGCGCCGCAGCATCGCCGAGATCGAGCGCGACCTGCGTCAGCGTCGCGCCGTCGCTCGGCGCCAGATGCGTCGACGCGCGCCGCGACAGGCCGAGCACGTCGACATGGCTGTCGAGCAGGGCGGCGGCAATCGCCTCGCCGAGGCCGCGGCTGTGTCCGGTCACGATTGCCTTCGTCTTCATCATTCCCTCCATTTGGGAGCGCAAGGTGATGCCTCGTTTCGAAGCGCGCAACTCTTTTCCAACAAAGCTGTGGTGCAGCGCACCTATTTGTGGAAACGTCCGCCCGATCCGATCCCACATGGAAGCTTCGCCCGCCCGATGTCGATCCTCGCAGCCATCAGCCATCTGACGCACTACAGATACGACCGCCCGGTCACGCTCGGTCCGCAGATCATCCGCCTGCGGCCCGCGCCGCACAGCCGCACGCGCGTCGTGTCGCATTCGTTGAAGGTCTCGCCCGACAATCATTTCGTGAACTACCAGCAGGACCCCTACGGCAACTGGCTGGCGCGCTACGTCTTCCCCGAGCCGGTGCGCGAGCTGAAGATCGAAGTCGACCTCGTTGCCGACATGACGGTCTACAATCCCTTCGACTTCTTCGTCGAGGAACAGGCCGAGCAGTGGCCGTTCGACTATCCGCAGGAACTTGCGCCCGATCTCGTCATCTACCGCAATCCGGAGCCCGCCGGCCCGCGCCTCCAGGCCTTCCTCGATACGGTTCATCGCGAGAAAACGCGCTCGGTCGATTTCGTCGTCAATCTCAATGCGCGGCTCGCGCGCGAGATCGGCTACGTCATCCGCATGGAGCCCGGTGTGCAAATGCCCGAGGAAACCTTCGAGCGCGCCTGCGGCTCATGTCGCGACACGAGTTGGCTGCTCGTGCAGATATTGCGCCATCTCGGCTTTGCCGCGCGCTTCGTCTCCGGCTACCTGATCCAGTTGAAGCCCGACCTCGTCGCCCTCGACGGGCCGGCCGGAACGGATCATGATTTCACCGACCTCCACGCCTGGGCCGAGGTCTATCTGCCCGGCGCAGGCTGGATCGGGCTCGATCCGACGTCGGGGCTCCTGACCGGGGAAAGCCACATTCCGCTTGCCGCCACGCCGCATTTTTCAAACGCCGCGCCGATTTCGGGCATGGCGAGTTTCGCCGAGGTCGACTTCGACTTCGCCATGAAAGTGACGCGCGTCGCCGAGCATCCGCGCATCACCAAACCCTTTTCCGACGCGGCATGGACGGAACTCGACCGGCTCGGCGAGACGGTCGACGCGGCGCTGAAGGCCGGCGACGTGCGCCTGACCATGGGCGGCGAGCCGACCTTCGTGTCGATCGACGATTTCGAAGCCGACGAATGGAATACCGACGCGGTCGGCCCGACCAAGCGCGCGCTCGCCGACCAGTTGATCCGGCGGCTGCGCGACCGCTTCGCGCCGGGCGGGTTCCTCCATTACGGGCAGGGCAAGTGGTATCCGGGCGAGACGCTGCCGCGCTGGACCTTCTCGCTCTACTGGCGTGACGACGACAAGCCGATCTGGCGCGATGCGGACCGGATCGCGACGGAGGCCGGCGGCGGCGCGGCTTCTCCGCAGGAGGCCGAAAGCCTGCTCCAGGCCATCGCCGGCGAGCTCGGGCTTCCGGGCGAAAACGTCGTCCCTGCCTATGAGGACCCGGCCGAGTGGCTGTTGAAGGAAGGCCAGCTTCCTGAAAACGTGACGCCGGATAATTCGAAGCTCGAAGACCCGGAAGAGCGCTACCGCATCGCGCGCGTCTTCGGCCGCGGCCTGACCGAGCCTTCGGGCTACGTCCTGCCGGTGCAGCGCTGGCAGGCGGCGGCGGCCGCGCCGCGCTGGATGTCCGAGGTCTGGAACGTACGCCGCGGGCATCTCTTTCTCGTGCCCGGCGACAGCCCGGTCGGCTACCGCCTGCCGCTCGGGTCGCTGCCCTATGTGCCGCCGGCACAGTATCCCTATGTGAACCCGGCGGACCCGACCGAAGAGCGCGGGCCGCTGCCCGAGCCGCCGGAACCGGCGCAAAAGGTGGCGAACTTCACCGCCGCGACGCCGCAACAGGCGATCGTGCCGCAGGAGATCGGCGAACTCGGCGGCGCCGTGCGGACCGCGCTTTCCGTCGAGCCGCGCGACGGGCGGCTTTGCGTCTTCATGCCGCCGGTCGAGCGCATCGAGGACTATCTTGAACTCGTGACGGCCGCCGAGAACGCGGCCGAAAAGCTGGGCGTCAAGGTCCATATCGAAGGCTATGCACCACCGGCAGACCCGCGCATGAACGTCATCCGCGTCGCGCCCGATCCGGGCGTCATCGAGGTCAACATCCACCCCGCCTCGTCCTGGCGCGACTGCGTGGCGACGACCGAGGCGATCTATGAGGAAGCGCGTCAGTGCCGGCTCGGCGCCGACAAGTTCATGATCGACGGTCGCCACACCGGCACCGGCGGCGGCAACCACGTCGTCGTCGGCGGGCGCACGCCGATGGACAGTCCCTTCCTGCGCCGGCCGGACCTGTTGCGCAGTCTCATCCTTTTCTGGCAGCGCCATCCCGCGCTGTCCTATCTGTTCTCGGGGCTCTTCATCGGCCCGACCAGCCAGGCGCCGCGCATCGACGAGGCCCGCCATGACGGGCTTTACGAACTCGAGATCGCGATGGCGCAGATTCCCGATCCGCAGGAGGGCGGTCAGCCGCTCCCCTGGCTGACGGATCGGCTGTTGCGCAATCTTTTGACCGACGTGACCGGCAACACGCACCGCGCGGAAATCTGCATCGACAAGCTCTATTCGCCGGATGGCCCGACGGGCCGGCTCGGGCTGGTCGAGTTCCGCGGCTTCGAGATGCCGCCCAATCCGCGCATGTCGCTCGCCCAGCAATTGCTGGTCCGCGCCATCATCGCGCGTCTCTGGCAGGCGCCGGTGAAAGGCGCCTTCACGCGTTGGGGAACCGCCCTGCATGACCGGTTCATGCTCCAGCATCATGTCTGGACGGATTTCCTCGACGTTCTTGCCGACCTGAAGGATCACGGCTTTGCCTTCCGCTCCGAATGGTTCGAGGCGCAGGCCGAGTTCCGGTTCCCCTTCTGCGGCGAGATCGAGGTCGAGGGGGTAAAGCTCGAACTGCGCCAGGCGCTGGAGCCGTGGCACGTGCTCGGCGAAACCGGCGCCATCGGCGGCACCGTGCGCTACACGGACAGCTCGACCGAGCGCCTTCAGGTCAAGCTCCAGTCCGCCGATCCGTCGCGCTATGCCGTGACCTGCAACCGCCGCCGCCTGCCACTGGAAAAAGTGGCCAACGGTGTCGCGGTCGCCGGCGTGCGCTACAAGGCGTGGCAGCCTGCCATGGCGCTCCATCCCGTGCTGGAAGTCGATACCCCGCTGACCTTCGACATCTACGACGACTGGACGGGCCGGTCGCTCGGTGGCTGCGTCTATCACGTCGCCCATCCGGGCGGGCGCAATTTCGAGACCTTCCCGATCAACAACAACGAGGCCGAGGCGCGGCGCCTGTCGCGGTTCGAGCCGTGGGGCCACACGCCCGGCGGCTTCGAGGCGGTGCGCGAGACGCCGCACCCCGAATTTCCCTCCACCGTCGACCTCAGGCGGCCGGCCAACCTATGACCGCCTCGTCGCCGCGCCTGTCCCTGCCGCAACGGCGCTCCGCGCTTCTGGAAACCTATCGCGCGTTTCCCGGAACGCATGACGAGCTTCTGGATGCGGATGGCCAGGTGCGCCCGCTCTGGCGCGGCCTCGTCGACGAGCTTGCGCGGATGCAGCCGGGGGAGATCGAGGGCCGCATCGCGCGCGGCGACGAATATCTGCGCGATGCCGGCGTCTATCTGCGCCAGTTCGGCGCGGGCGATGCCGAGCGCGTCTGGCCGCTCAGCCATCTGCCGGTCCTGATCCACGAAAAGGACTGGGCCGGCCTCGTCGCTGGGCTCGCCCAGCGCGCCGAGCTTCTGGAGGCCGTCGCGGCCGACATCTACGGCGAAAACCGGCTCGTCGCGGACGGCCACCTGCCGGCGGCGATCGTCGCGCAGAGCCCCGAATGGCTGCGCCCGATGGTCGGCGTTCAGCCCGCATCCGGCCACCGGCTGCACATCCTTGCCTTTGACGTCGCGCGCTCGGTCGAGGGGAACTGGTGGGTGCTGGGCGACCGCACGCAGGCGCCCTCCGGCGCCGGCTTCGCGCTGGAAAACCGCGTTGCGACGGCGCGCATCTTCTCCGAACTCTACGCCCGCACCAACGTCCATCGGCTCGCCGGCTTCTTCCGCGACTTCCGCTCAAGCCTGCAATCGCTCGCGCCGGGCGGGGAGGGACGCGCCGCGATCCTGACGCCGGGGCCGCACAGCGACACCTATTTCGAGCACGCCTATATCGCCCGCTATCTGGGGCTGTCGCTTCTCGAAGGCGAGGACCTGACCGTGCGCGACGGTAATCTGATGGTGCGCACCGTCTCCGGCCCGCAGCCCGTCGGCGTCCTTTGGCGGCGTCTCGACGCCAGCTACGCCGATCCGCTCGAACTCGACGACCGCTCGCGCCTCGGCACGCCCGGCCTCGTCTCGGCGCTGCGACGAGGCAGCCTCGCCATGGTCAACGCGCTCGGCGTCGGCGTCCTCGAAACGCGCGCGCTCCTCGCCTTCATGCCGCGCCTTTCCGAAATTCTCCATGGCGAACCGCTCGCGCTGTCCAATGTCGCGACCTGGTGGTGCGGCGATGAGGCCGCGCGTGCCGCCGTCGAAAGGCGCAAAGACCTGCACCGGTCCTCCGCACTCTCCACCAGCCTGCCCTATGAGGGCGACGTGCCGCTCGCCACGCACGGCTTCTCGGTCGACGGGTCCCCCGCCGCGCATCCTGAACTCTTTGTCGCGCAGGAGATCGTCTCGCTGGGCTCGACGCCGGCGCTGGACGGCGAAAGGCTGATCGCGCGGCCCTTCAGCCTGCGCGTCTTTCTTGCGCGCACCGCCGATGGCTGGCAGGCGCTGCCCGGCGGCTATGCGCGCATCGCGGCGGGCGAGGGCGGGGCGGCGAGCCTTGCGCTCGGCGGCAGGGCCGCCGATGTCTGGGTCGTGGCCGACAGGCCGGTCGAGGCGATCAGCCTCCTGTCCGGCGAACATGCGGCGAACTTGAAGGCCCAGCAGGGCGCGCTTCCCGCCCGCGCGGCCGACAATCTCTTCTGGCTCGGGCGCTATGTGGAGCGGGCGGAAGATACGATGCGCCTCGTGCGGGCCTATCGCGTGCGCGCCGCCGAGGCGGGCGGCGAGGAGACGCCGCTTCTCGCCCATTTCGGCGAATTGCTTGACGATGCCGGCATCGATCTTGCCCAGCGTATTCCCGACGCCCTCTCAGCCACCATCGACTCCGCCGTCTTCAGCGCTTCCAAGGTGCGCGACCGGTTCTCGATCGATGGCTGGGCCGCCTTGAAGGATCTGGCCGCGACGACGCGGAACATGAGCGAGAAAGCCGACATTTCGGACGCAAACGGCCGCGTGATGGGCGTTCTCTTGCGCAAGATCACCGGATTTTCGGGTCTGGCGCACGAGAACATGTACCGGTTCACCGGATGGCGTTTCATGCGCATCGGCCGCTCGATCGAGCGCGCTATCGCGACCGCCTCGATGCTGGGCTTCATGATCGCCGACGATGCGCCCGAAGGCGCGCTCGACATCGCCATCGAGATCGGCGACAGCGTCCTGACACACCGCCGCCGTTTCGCGCTGGAGGCGACCGCGGAAAGCGTGGCGGCGCTCCTGGCGCTCGACCCGATGAACCCGCGCTCGATCCTGTTCCAGGTCGCCGAGATCAACGATCAGGTGCAGTTGCTTCCCGATGGCGGGCTCGCCGGCCGCGCCAGCGAGCTTGCGCGCGCGGCGCTGCGGCTCCACACGCAGCTTGCGACCGCGCAGGCGCATGAGGTCGACGTCGCCTTCCTCCAACGCGTCCATGACGAGTTGGAGACGATCTCCGATCTCGTCGCCGCGGCCTATCTGGGATGAGGCGCCATGCTTTATGACATCAAGCTGACGATGCGCTTCGATTATTCCGGCCTTGCCGGCGGCGGGCGCCATGCGCTGCGCGTGCTGCCGCAGACGCTGGGCGCGCACCAGAGGATGATTGCAGGCCATGTCGATGTCGACCCGGTGCCGCATGAGCGCTCCGAGCGCGTCGACTTCTTCGGCAATCCGGTCACCGACTGCGCCTTCGATGCGATTCCCGACGATCTGGTCTATACGGCGCAGGCGCGGGTGGAGCGCATCGCGCCGGTTCACGACGTCGCCGAATCCGCCCTCCTTCTCGATCTGCGCTCGGAACTGGACGCCGCAAGGACGCTCCTTTCGCGCTCGCCGGCGCATTTCCTCAACGCTTCGGCGCTGGTCCCGCCCCATGCCGGCGTCCGCGACTATGTGCGGGGAGCGACGCGCGCGGCACACACGGTCTTCGAAGCGGCGCACGCCCTCAACACGGCCCTTCATTCCGACATGCGCTACGATGCGGAAGCGACCGACGTCGACACGCCGCTCGCCGAGGCTTTCGAGGCCCGGCACGGCGTCTGTCAGGATTTCAGCCACATCATGATCGCGGGGCTTCGCCATCTCGGCATCCCCGCCGCCTATGTCAGCGGCTATCTGCGCACCATTCCGCCGAAAGGTGAAACACGGCTTGAAGGCGCCGACGCGATGCACGCCTGGGTGTCGGCCTGGTGCGGCGGGAAGATCGGCTGGGTCGAATTCGATCCGACTAACGATCTCGTCGTCGGGGCGGATCACATCGTCGTCGGCTATGGCCGCGACTATGCCGACGTGCCGCCGGTGCGCGGCGTCATCCGCACCGCCGGCGGCCAGACCGCCACGCAGGCCGTCGACGTGTTGCCGCTGGGCTAGGATCTCCCGTAGCGGTCCTCGAAGCGCACGATGTCGTCCTCGCCGAGATAGGAGCCGGTCTGCACCTCGATCAGTTCGAGCGGGATCTTGCCGGGGTTCTCGAGCGCGTGGATCTCGCCGAGCGGGATGTACACCGACTCGTTCTCCGTCAGCATGATCGTCTCCTCGCCCTTGTGGACGCGCGCGGTGCCGCGCACGACCACCCAATGTTCGGAGCGGTGATGGTGCATCTGCACCGACAATTTGGCGCCCGGATTGACCGTGATCCGCTTGACCTGGTCGCGCTCGCCGACATCGATGGAATCGTAGTGCCCCCATGGTCGGTAGACGTCGCGGTGGTTGAGGTGCTCGGTGCGGCCGGCCTCGCGCAACTGGTCGACGATGCCCTTGACGTCCTGCACCTTGTCGCGATGGGCGACGAGAAGCGCGTCCTTGGTCTCGACGACGACGAGGTTGTCGACGCCGACGAGGGCGACGAGGCGGCCATCGGCGCAAACCAGCGTGTTGCGCGTGCCGATCGACAGGACGTCGCCGGAAAATGAATTGCCGTCGCCGTCGCGCTCCTGCACCGACAGGAGCGCCGACCACGAGCCGATATCGTTCCACTCCGCGTCGAGCGGCAGGACGACGGCGTCCTTGGTCTTTTCCATCACCGCATAGTCGATGGATTCGGACGGGCATTCCTCGAACGCCTTTGCGCCGACGCGCACGAACTGCATGTCGGGCGTCGTCGCGGCCATGGCCTGCTTGCAGGCGCTTAGGATGTCCGGCCGGAATTTCTTCAATTCCTCGAGATATCGACGCGCCCGGAACATGAACATGCCGCTGTTCCAGAGATAATCGCCCTCGGCGACGTAGCGTTCGGCGGTGGCGGCGTCGGGCTTTTCCGCGAAGGCCGCGACCTCGAAGCCGGCCCCGAGCGGGTTGCCCTTGCGGATATAGCCGTAGCCGGTCTCCGCGCTCGCCGGCACGATGCCGAAGGTGACGAGCTTGCCTTCGCTCGCCAGCTTGACGCCGGCGCGCACACAATCGCGGAACGCCTCGGATTGGCGGATGTGATGGTCGGCGGCAAGGACGAGCAGGATCGGATCGTTGCCCCCGGCCGACGCCCGGATCGCGGCGAGCGCGATCGCCGGCGCCGTATTGCGACCGACGGGTTCGAGCAGGATTGTCGCATCGCCCGCGCCTGCGACGCGCATCTGCTCGGCGGCGAGGAAGCGCTGTTCCTCGTTGCAGATGACGAGCGGCGTCTGCGCGTCGAGGCCGTCGAGGCGCGAGACCGTCGCCTGAAGCATTGTTTCCGTGCCGACGAGCGCGTGGAACTGCTTGGGATAAAGCTGCCGCGAAAGCGGCCACAGCCGGGTTCCCGACCCGCCCGCCATGATAATCGGCAAGAGCATTCCCGCGTCCCCGCTGTCTTTCCTCGGTTCTATCCGGGAGCATTCATGACAAAGTCGAATTTACATGTCGTGAACGCAAATCGTGCAACTTGCCCGATCAAGTCTTTCCATGGAGCCTGCCAGTGGGATCGCCTTTCAAGGCTTACGATATTCGCGGCCGCATCCCGCAGGAGATCGACGTCGCCTTCATGTATCGTTTCGGCAAGGCGGTCGGACGCGAGCTTTCTCTGCGAGCGGTCGTCGTCGGCCACGACATGCGCCAGGAAAGCCCGGCCTTCGCGCTGGCGCTGGCGCAGGGACTTCTGGACGCGGGTGTCGACGTTCTGCCGCTCGGCATGTGCGGCACCGAGGAAGTCTATTTCCACACCGCATCCAGTGGCGCGGATGCCGGACTGATGGTGACGGCGAGCCACAACCCCGCCGACTATAACGGCCTCAAGATGGTGCTGTCGGGCGCGCGCGCCGCGACCCGCGAAAATGCGTTCGACGCTCTGGAAAGCATCGTCCTGTCCGAAATCCCGCTGCCGCCCGTCGTGGATTATGCGGCGCGCGGGCGGCTGCACGACATTCTGCCCCGCCAAGCCTATGTCGACCGGCTTCTCGCAACCGTCGCCGGCAGGAAACTGAAGCCGATGAAGATCGTCGTCCATGCCGGCAACGGTTGCGCCGGGCCGGTCCTCGACATGCTGGAGCCGCATCTGCCCTTCGAGTTCGTGCGCGTCGACCACGAGCCAGACCCGCGCCTGCCGAACGGCATCCCGAACCCGTTATTGCCGGAAAAGCGCCTGCGCGCGAGCGCCGCCGTGCGTGAGACGGGCGCCGATCTCGGCATCGCCTGGGACGGCGATTTCGACCGTTGCTTTCTCTACGACCATCGCGGCGAATTCGTTGAGGGCTACTACCTCGTCGGCATGATCGCGGCGACCATGCTGCGCGACCATCCCGGATCGACGATCGTCTACGATCCGCGCGTGTGCTGGAACACGATCGACATCGTCGAGAAGATGGGCGGGGTGGCGAAAGCGTGCCCGACCGGCCATGCCTTCTTCAAGCAAAAGATGCGCGAGGAAGATGCGATCTATGGCGGCGAAATGAGCGCGCATCACTATTTCCGCGATTTCGCCTATTGCGATTCCGGGATGCTCGCCTGGCTGGCCATCGTCGCGGAACTCTCGGCGCGCGAGACATCGCTGGCCGACCTGCTGGCCGACCGGATCGCCGCGTTCCCCTGTTCAGGCGAGATCAACTTTACGGTCGCCGACAGCCGCGGGGTTCAGGAGCGCATTGCCGACCGCTTTGGCGGGAGTGCCCTGTCGACGGACCGGTTGGACGGGCTGTCGATGGAATTCGCCGATTGGCGCTTCAATCTGCGGGCATCGAACACCGAGCCGCTCTTGCGGCTCAACCTCGAAACGCGCGGCGATGTCGGGCTTCTCGCCGACAGACGCTCGCTCCTCGAAGCGATGATCCGCGACGGTCGCACCTGAGACACGAGATCGCCAGCCTTGTAGCGGCAAAACCGCGATGCTATGTCGCCGCGACATCGTGCTGCGCGATCTATGCGCGGCGCCAATCTCCCGATGAGGTCCTGATATGTGCGGTATCGTTGGAATCGTGGGCGTCCGCCCCGTCGCTCCCCTGATCGTGGACGCCTTGAAGCGCCTCGAATATCGCGGCTACGATTCCGCAGGTGTGGCGACGCTTTCCGATGCCGGGCTCGACCGGCGGCGCGCCGAAGGCAAGCTCGTCAATCTGGAGCGCCGTCTGGACGACAGCCCCCTCGACGGCACGATCGGCATCGGCCACACGCGCTGGGCGACGCATGGCGTTCCCAACGAGACCAATGCCCATCCGCATTTCTCCGGCGGCGTCGCCGTCGTCCACAACGGCATCATCGAGAATTTCGCCGAACTGCGCGAGGAACTGAAGCGTGACGGATACGCCTTCGCCTCGCAGACCGATACCGAGGTCGTCGCCCACCTCGTCGCCCATGGCATCAAGAACGGCGCGAGCCCCGTCGAGGCCGCCCACGCGGCGATCAGGCGGCTCGAAGGCGCCTTCGCGCTTGCCATCATGTTCGCCGACGACGCCGACCTGATCGTCGGCGCGCGCAACGGTCCGCCGCTCGCCATCGGCCATGGCGAAGGCGAGATGTTCCTTGGCTCCGACGCGATCGCGCTCTCGCCCTTCACCAATGCGGTGACCTATCTGGAAGACGGCGACTGGGCCGTGGTGCGGCGCGGCAGCTTTGCCGTCTTCGACGCCGATGGCAATGCCGTCACGCGCGAGCAGCGCCAGGCGGCCAATGCGGTCTATGTCGTCGACAAGGGCAATTACCGCCACTTCATGGAGAAAGAGATTTTCGAGCAGCCGGAGGTCGTCTCCCACACGCTCGCCCATTATCTGGACTTCTCAACGGGGCGCATCCGCAAGATGGACGCGCCGTTCGACTTTGCGGCGATCGACCGCCTCGCGATCTCGGCCTGCGGAACGGCCTATCTTGCCGGCATGGTCGGCAAATACTGGTTCGAGCGCCACGCGCGCCTGCCGGTCGACATCGACATCGCATCGGAGTTCCGCTACCGCGAGATGCCGCTTGCGGCCAGGGACGCCGCCCTGTTCATCTCGCAGTCGGGCGAAACCGCCGACACGCTCGCCTCGCTGCGTTACTGCCGTCAGGTCGGCATGAAGATCGGCGCGATCGTCAATGTCCGCGAATCGACCATCGCGCGCGAATCCGACGGCACGTTCCCCACGCTCGCCGGCCCGGAGATCGGCGTCGCTTCCACGAAGGCCTTCACCTGCCAGCTCTCCGTCCTCGCCTCGCTCGCCGTTCGCGCCGGCGTCCAGCGCGGAACGATTAATGGCGAGGAAGAGGCGCGGCTGGTGCGCCAGCTCGCCGAGGCCCCGCGCTACATCAATTCCGCGCTCAAGGTCGTCGAGCAGGTCGAGAAGGTGGCGCGCGAACTCCAGCACACGCGCCACGCCCTTTATCTCGGCCGCGACACCAGCTATCCGCTCGCCGTGGAAGGCGCGCTGAAGCTGAAGGAAATCTCCTACATCCACGCCGAAGGCTATGCCGCCGGCGAATTGAAGCACGGCCCCATCGCGCTGATCGACGAGGACATGCCCGTCATCGTCGTCGCGCCGCACGACCGCGTTTTCGAAAAGACCGTCTCCAATATGCAGGAAGTGGCGGCCCGCGGCGGCAGGATCATCCTGATCACCGACGAGAAGGGTGCCGAGAAGGCCGGTATCGAGACGCTGGAGACCATCGTCGTGCCGACTGCGCCCGAACTTCTCGCGCCGCTGGTCTTCGCGGTTCCGCTCCAGATGCTCGCCTATCACACGGCGGTGCTCAAAGGCACGGATGTCGACCAGCCGCGCAATCTGGCGAAGTCGGTCACCGTCGAATAGCGGCGTATTCCCGGCCGGACCTGCGAACCGCCTCTCGCGCGGTTTCGGGCGGCGACCAGTCAAAGACCCGGCGAAATCGCGAGGCGTCGATCTCCAGATTGCCGAGGAGGCTCTGGGCGGTCGCCCCGCGGCCGGCGAGCTTCAGCGGCATTGCGATCAGGGAGGAGGACAGTGGCACGAGCCGCGGCGGTTTTCCCATTCCCTCGCGCAGCAGCGCAAGAATGTCCGAGAGGGCGAGGCTTTCCGTATCTGCGACGGCATAGGCGCCGCTCTTTTCCCGCGCCGCGCCGCGCAGGGCGGCCATGACGGCATCCGCCAGATTGTCGACCGAGATCATGGTGCGCCGGTTGCGCACGGCGCCGAAAGGCAAGGGCAGGCCGGTCGCCGCGAGCTTTTGCAGGAGTCGCCAATTGCCGGCCGCTTCCGCGCCATAGACCAGCGGCGGGCGAAACGAGATGCCGCATCCGCCCTCGCCGGCGAAGGCCGCGACATGCGCTTCTGCGGCAAGCTTCGAGCGGCCATAGGCAAGCACCGCGCGGGACCGGGTGTCGTCGGTGACGATCGAATTATGCGCGTTTTCCGTGATGGCGAAGATGCTCGACATCAAGATGATGGTCTCGACGCCGGCTTCGCGGGCCTGTCGGGCTAGGCGCGCGGTGCCCCGATCGTTGATTTCGATGAATTCCTCGGCGGACACGTCTCCGCCCGGTGTCCGGCCGGCCAGATGAATGACGGTAGAGCAACCGTCGAGCGCAGCTCTCCACTCCGTTCCGGCCCCGATCGATCCGACCGTTGCGGTATCGCCGTCGAGGCCGTCCCGCCGTACGGCATGGCGGACGCAATATCCGGCTGCGCCTAGCCTGCCGGCTACTTGCCGGCCGACGAAGCCGGTCGATCCCGTCAGGAGCACCTTTTGCATGAAAACCTCTGCCCGGCCGTCAATCTCGAATTCAGGCGTCGGACCCTAGTGGGTTTGGCTTGTGATCGAAAGTCGGGGATCTGCGAAAAAAGAAACGTTTGCGACGGCCATCCTGGCGTCAAATCGACAAATTCATGCGCCAGTCGGGATCATTGGCTCAATGTAGAGATTGTAGTGTTGCCGGCGGCAAAGAGTTGCCGCATGGCAACTGAGGTTGTATTGCCACGCGGTCGGACCGATCATGGCCGGGGCGAAGGTTAGCGAACGCAGCAATGGCATTTTCACGTCGAAGGTTCCGGTTGGCATCCTGGCGCGCGGTGAGCATCCTGCTCGATCTCGCGGTGGCATGGGCTGCGTTCTACGGCGCCTACGCGATCGTCTACGACACCACCGATCTGCGTTTCGTGCCGTCGCTGACGGAAAAGGCGCTTGCCTTCACGGCGATCTGCGCGGTGATGATCGTCGTCTTCGGCGTTCATCGCAGCACATGGCGCTACGTTTCGCTTCCCGACATCCTGAACCTGGTCAAGACCGCCGCCGCCACGGTCATCCTCTATACGGTCGGCGCGTTTCTCGTCTCGCGCGGCAGCAACGTTCCCCGCAGCGTGATCGTTCTGAGCGGACTGCTCCTGATCGGCGGCCTCGTCACCCCGCGCATGATCTATCGCCTGGCGGTCGAGGGGCACCTGCTCAACCCGCTCGGCGGCCGCCGCCGGGAGGAAGGCTCCCGCAACATCCTCATCCTCGGCTTCACCAATACGACCGAAAGCTTCATCCGGGCGTGGCGACGCACGCGCAATTCGAAACTTTATGTCGCCGGCATTCTCGATTCGGCGGAATCTTCGCGCACCGAGTCGGTGCAGGGGGTCAAGGTCGTGGGAAGCCTGCGGGATTTGCAGGCCGTCGTCGACCGCTTCGACAAGCGCGGCATCGCGCTGACGGAACTCGTCATCGCCGAGTCCTCGCCCAGCCGTCACCGTTTGAGCGAGATCGTGCAACAGGCCACCGCGGCCGGCCTCAAGGCCACCCGCATTCCCGATTTGACCGACACGGCTGCGTTGACGAGCGCGACGCTGATCGATCCGAAACCGATCGAACTGCGTGACCTTCTCGGCCGCGCCGAGGTGGAGACGGATATCAAGGGCGTTGCCGCGCTGATCTCCGGGCGTTGCGTGCTGGCCACCGGCGCAGGCGGGTCGATCGGATCGGAGCTCGTCCGCCAGATCGCCCAGTTCGGTCCGCGTCAGCTCGTCCTGACCGACAATTCCGAACACAACACCTATATGCTCGACAAGGAAATCCGGGAAAATTTTCCCCATCTGGATGTCGTCACGCGGCTGGTGAGCGTTCGCGACAAGACGCGCCTGCGCGATCTGTTTGAACAGTGCCGCCCCGACGTCGTCTTTCATGCGGCCGCGCTGAAACATGTGCCGCTGGTCGAGGACAATCCGGTCGAGGGCATCAAGACCAATATTCTGGGCACCCGAAACGTCGTCGACGCCGCTCTCGCGATCAATGTGTCGACCTTCATCATGATCTCGACCGACAAGGCCGTGAACCCGACCAATGTCATGGGCGCGACCAAGCGCGCCGCCGAAGCTTACTGCCAGACCGTGGACCTTTCGTCGAAGACGACGCGGTTCAAGACGGTTCGCTTCGGCAATGTGCTCGGTTCCAACGGTTCGGTCGTGCCCCGTTTTCGCGAGCAGATCGCCGCCGGGGGGCCGGTCACCGTCACGCATCCGAACATCGTTCGCTACTTCATGACCATTCCCGAAGCGGTGCGTCTCGTGCTGCACGCGACCGCGCATGGTCTGAACAAGGAGACCGAGCGCGGCAAGATCACCGTGCTCGACATGGGCGACCCCGTGCGGATCGTCGATCTGGCCGAACGCATGATCCAGCTTGCAGGCTTCAAGCCGAATATCGACATCGACGTGGTGTTCTCCGGCTTGCGTCCGGGAGAAAAGCTCTATGAGGAGTTGTTCGATCCGAGCGAGGTACAGGATGCGAAGACGAAGGACGGCTACGTCGTCGCCAATCCCCGCGTGGTTGATCGCGCGTTCCTGATGCGGACCATCGAGGGCATAGAAGCGGCCGTCCAGGCCGAGGACAAGACGAGAGCGATCGAACTTCTGCGTCATATCGTACCCGAATACAAGGACGGCGCGCCCGACCCGGCCGCCACCGCGCAGACGCTGCGTTCGATGGAAGTGCGGGCGATCTGACCATGAAGAAACTGTTCGACCGCTCGGCCGCCCTGGTGGGGCTGATCCTGGCGGCTCCGGTCATTGCCATCCTGGCGATCCTGATCCGGCGCGAGTCGGAGGGACCGGCAATCTTTTCGCAGGACCGGGTGGGGCTGGATGGACGGATGTTTCGCTGCCGCAAGCTGCGCACCATGGCGGCGAATGTGCCCAACGTACCGACCCATCACGCCTCGAGCGCGCACATAACGAAGCTCGGCGCCCTTTTGCGCCGCACCAAGCTCGACGAATTGCCCCAGCTATGGAACATCCTGCGCGGCGAGATGAGCTTCGTCGGCCCGCGCCCGTGCCTGCCCTCGCAAACTCAGTTGATCGAGGAGCGCCGGCAACGCGGCGTCCTGACGATCCTGCCGGGAATTACCGGCCTTGCGCAGGTCAACGACATCGACATGTCCGATCCCGTCCGCCTGGCCGAAAAGGATGCCGAATATCTGGCGAACCGGTCGTTCCTGGGCGATCTGCACCTGATCTACCGCACTGTCTTCCAGCGTGCGGGCAGCGGCGACAGGGTCCGCACGGGCTGAGGCCCCGCCGGACGCGGGGCTGGACCAATGACGAAGCCGCGCGCGAGGCCGGAATCCCGATTCCGTTTTGCCCCCCGATGCTCTAAAGCGGACACGACCCCACAATCCGAAGAGTCCCGCATGATCCCGCTTTGCGTTCCCAACATTTCCGGCAATGAGGGCAGGTATCTCGCCGAATGCGTCTCCTCGACCTTCGTCTCGACGATCGGCCCCTTCGTCACCCGCTTCGAGAAGATGGTGGCGCACGCCGCCGGAACGCGCGGCGCCGTGGCGACATCGGCCGGCACGACGGCGCTTCACGCCGCGCTTGTGGCCGTCGGCGTCAGGCGCGACGATCTCGTCATCTGCCCGGCCCTGACCTTCATCGCATCGGCCAATGCGATCTCCCATGCCGGCGCGACCCCATGGCTGTTCGATGTCGATCCGTCGAGCTGGACGCTCGATCCGAAACTTCTGGCGCGGGAACTGGCAGACGCCACCGAACGGCGCGGCGGCGAGCTTATCCACGTCGAGACCGGCCGGCGCGTGTCGGCAATCCTTCCCGTCTTCACGCTCGGCATTCCGGCGGACATGGATGCGATCGTCGCCATCGCGGGCGACTACGGGCTGAAGATCGTCGTCGACGGCGCCGCTGCGCTGGGAGCGATCTACAAGGGCAGGATGTCCGGCGCGCTCGGCGCGGACCTGACCATGTATTCCTTCAACGGCAACAAGACGACGACCGCCGGCGGCGGCGGCGCGGTGGCGGGCGACGACGAGGCGCTGCTCGCTCATTTCCGCCATCTGACGACGACCGGCCGCGTCGGCGCGGACTACGACCACGACGTCGTCGCCTTCAACTACCGCATGACCAATTTGCAGGCTGCGGTCGGCTGCGCGCAGATGGAGCGGCTGGACGAGTTCGTCGCCGCCAAGCGCCGCATCGCCGCGCGCTACGAGGACGCTTTCCGGGGCCTGAACGGCATCGGACGCTTTCCCGATCCCGAATGGGCGCAAAGCCCCGCCTGGTTCTCCGGCTTCGCCTTCCACGGCGAGGGCGCGGGCGAGAAAAGCCGCGTCCTGCGCGCGCATCTGCGCGAGGAAGGCATTGACGCGCGGCCCTTCTGGAAGCCGATGCACGACCAGAAGCCTTATGCCGACGCGCCGCGCACCGCGATGAATGTCACCGATACGCTCTGGCCGGGCGTCGTCACGCTGCCATGCTCGACCCATCTGACCGAGGCCGAACAGGACAAGGTGATCGCGACCGTCCTCGCCTGGTTTCGCAATTGAGATCTATCTGTCGGCGAAGATCTTGCCGGTGAGCCGCGCGTCGATCGGAACGTCGCGCAACGTCGTGACGATCCGCTCGGCCGCATTGCCGTCGCCATAGGGATTTGCCATTCCGGCAAGCGCGGTGCGGAAGGCCGGATCGACCGCCTGGCGGATCGCGGCCTCGATGGCGTCCGCATCGGCGGCGCAGTCGATGACGTTGGCGGCGCGCGTGCGGCCCATCTGGCGGTCGCCGATATTGACCGTCGGCAGTGCGAAGCCCGGCGTCTCGATCAGCCCGCTCGACGAATTGCCGACCGCCGCGCGCGCCTCGCGCAGCATGGCGAGATAGTTGAGCGCGCCGAAGCTCTCCACCAGCCAGGCACGGCCCTGCCGCCGCTTCAGGAAATCGGCGAAAAGCGCGCGGATCACATCGCTCTCGACATCCGCATTGGGCGCGGTCAGGACGACCGGAAGATCGACCGCTTCGAGCGCGGACAAAAGGGCTCGCGTCTGCCGTTCCGCCTCGCCGAACTGGCGCGTGACCGGATGGAAGGTGACCATCAGCGGCGGCTCGTCGAGCGGCAGGCCGAAGCGCGCCGACAGCGTCGCGCGGTCGGGCAGCGCGGCCTTCATGATTGTGTCGAGCGCCGGCGCGCCGGAGACGGTGACGCGCCAGTCCTCTTCGCCCAATTGGCGGATGCGCCGCGCATAGTCTTCCGTCGCCGCGAAATGCAGATGCGCCATCTTGGTCATCGCGTGGCGCAGGCTGTCGTCGATCGCGCCGAACGACACCTCGCCGCCATGGATATGCGCGACGGGGATGTTGAAGGGCACGCAGGCGGCCGCCACCGCGAACATTTCGAACCGGTCGCCGAGCACCACCACCATGTCGAAATCCCCGCGCGCAAGGAGCGCGCCCGTCCCGTCGAGCGCCGCCGCCATCGCCTCGGCCACGGCGGCACGGCTCGACGAGGTTTCGGGCAGCGCGATCCGCGCGGCGATCGGCCGGCCGTCCTTTTCGATCTCCCGCACCGTCTCGCCGCCGGCAGCCGACAGATGCTGGCCGGTGACCAGCAGCGCATAGTCGAGCGCCGACTCCGCCTCGATCCGATCGAGGATCGGCCGGTAGATCCCGTAGTCGGAGCGGCCGGCCGTGGCGATCAGCAATCTGCGCATGTGGTCCTCTTCGATCGGAAGGTCGGGGCTGGTTTATCCCCGTCCTTCGGGGTGGTGCGATACTGGCGCGGGATTAACACGGGAACCGCCAATATGCCGACCGAAAACACGACGCGCCTCAACCTTCCGCTGATCATGCCTTCGCAGGCCCAGAAACACGTCACCCATAACGAAGCCATCGCGCGCCTCGACCGCCTCGCCCATCCTGCCGTTGAAAGCCGCACGCTGCTCGCGCCGCCCGCCGGTCCCGACTCCGAAGCGGCCTGGCTGGTGCCGGCGGAAGCGAGCGGCGCCTGGGCGACGCATGAGGGCGAGATCGCGCTTCCGCTCGGAACGGGCTGGGAATTCCTGCCGCCTTTCGCGGGCCTTAAGCTTCTCGTCCGCGACGAAAGCGCTTTCACCTATTTCGACGGCGCCTCATGGGCCGATCTTGGCGGCGCGCCGCTTTCGGGCGCAACGCAGCTTGGCGTCAATGCCGAGGCCGATGAGGTGACGCGCCTTGCGGTCGCGTCGGCCGCGGTCGCCTTCTCGCACGATCCTGAGGGCGACGGCGATATGCGGGTGGTGGTCAACAAGGCCGCGCTCGATCGCACTGCCTCGCTCGTCTTCCAGTCGCAATGGGAGGGCAGGGCCGAATTCGGTCTCGCCGGCTCGGACGCGCTTGGCGTCAAGGTCAGCGCTGACGGTGCGTCCTGGACTACCAGCGCGACCTTTCCTCCTGCCGGCGGAATGCACGTCGCGCCGGCGCTTTCCATCGGCGAGGACGTCGGTTCCGTCTCCACGTTGACGCTTGCCAACGGCAATCCGATTCTCTCGCTGAATGGAACGGCGGGCGTCGGAAACGCCCATCTGGGCATCTTCAACTGGGTCGACGCGAATGGCGAGGAGAAGGTGTGGTGCGGGCTCGGTTCGAGCGGCAACACCGCCTTCACCTTCCTCTCCCACTATCCCGACGGGCTCCAGTTCTACGCTTATGGCGGCAATTATCCGATCGTCTTCCGGCAGGACACGGAAATCCGCATCAACGTCCACACCAATGGTTGCGTCGGCATCTCGGAGGCCGCGCCCACCGCGCCGCTGCATGTCGGCGGCGCCCTGCGCGTCGGCTCCTATGCGGTGTCGACGCTGCCGTCCGCATCAGGGACGGGAGCCGGAGCGTTTATCTTCGTCGCCGACGATTCTGCCGGCGCAACGCTCGCCTTTTCGGACGGCGCGACCTGGCGGCGTGTCCATGACCGCCAGCCTGTCGGCTGATCTCACAGGGCAGGCCGCCGACTGGCGGCTTGCCACCTTGCGGTGCCGCTTGTAACACCTGTCCGGTAGATCCTGCGACGGGAAAGCACCAAAGCGATGAAGACATTCGTGATCGCCGAGATCGGCGTCAATCACAACGGCAGCCTCGATCTGGCGCTCCAGCTCGTGGACGCGGCCGCCGCGGCCGGTGCGCAGGCCGCGAAGTTCCAGACCTTCAAGGCCGATGCGATCACCGCCCGCAACACCGCCACCGTCTCCTATCAGAAGAGCGCGGGCGGAGACGACCAGCACGCCATGCTCAAGAAGCTCGAACTCTCCGACGAGGATCACCGCAAGGTTGCGGCGCATTGCGCGGCGCGCGGTGTCGAGTTCATGTCGACCGCCTTCGATTCGGCCTCGCTCGACCTTCTCTGCGACATCGGCATAAGGCGCATCAAGGTGCCGTCCGGCGAGGTGACCAATATTCCCTATCTGGAAGATTGCGCGCGGCGCGGCCTGCCGATCATCCTGTCGACGGGCATGGCCGACCTCGACGAAGTCCGCGCGGCCGTCGACATCGTGCGCGCAGCGATGCCGGCGACGCTCGCCGAGGACCCCGCCGGCCTGCCGCCGCTCGTCGTCCTCCACTGCACCAGCGCCTACCCGACCGCGCTCGAGGACGTGAATCTCGGCGCCATGACGACGATGGCGGACGAACTCGGCGTGCCGGTCGGCTATTCCGACCACACGCAGGGCATCCTGGTGCCGCCGATCGCCGTTGCCGCGGGCGCGCTCGTGATCGAAAAGCACATTACCCTCGACCGGACGATGGCCGGGCCGGACCACGCCGCCTCGCTGGAGCCGGACGAGTTGAAGGCCATGGTCTCGTCCATTGCCGCGATCGAGGCCATCATGGGCGATGGCCGCAAGCTGCCGCGCTCTGCGGAGATGGAGGCGCGCGCGCTCGTCCGGCGCGGCGCCAAGGCCGCCCGAGACATGGCCGCGGGTGAAGTGCTCGGCGAGAATGATGGCGTTCTCCTGAGGCCGGCCACCGGCATTTCCCCCGCCGAATTTTCAGCCCTGCCCGGAAAACGCCTCAACCGCCCGGTTAAAGCTGGCGATCCTCTCGATTGGTCGATGTTCGATTGACATCGACGTGACCGGCAAGTAGCGGAAACCAAATCTCAAGAATTCGAAAGGCCGTCGCATGATCTATGCCGATCCGCGAAAAGAATCGATCGACATGTCGCTCTATGGCCCCGACGCGGCGCCGAGCCAGACGAAATACGGCCTGCCGCAGCATGTTCAGTTCTGCCGCAAATGCGTGATCTCGAACCAGCGCCCCAATTCGGCGGTGGAATACAAGCACACGGCCGAGAGCAAGAAGACGGTCATCGCTTTCGACGAGGAAGGCGTGTGTGACGCCTGCCGCAACGCCGAACGCAAGCACGCCGTCATCGATTGGGACCGTCGCCGTGCCGAACTCACAGTCCTGTGCGACAAGTTCCGCTCGCGCAACGGCTCCTATGACTGCCTCGTGCCGGGTTCGGGCGGCAAGGACTCGTTCTATCAGTCATGGATGCTGAAATACGAATTCGGCATGAATCCGCTGACCTGCACCTGGGCCCCGCACATCTACACGGACTGGGGCTGGCGCAACTTCAACCGCTGGATTCATTCCGGCTTCGACAATTTCCTGCTGACGCCGAACGGCCGCGTCAAGCGCCTGATGACGCGGCTCGCGGTGGAGAACCTGTTCCACCCCTTCCAGCCCTTCATCATCGGCCAGAAGGGCTTCGCGCCCGGCTTCGCGGCCAAGATGGGCATTCCGCTGATCTTCTACGGCGAGAACGAGGCCGAATACGGCAATCCGATCGCCGACAATGAGAGCGCCAGGCGCGACTACGACTACTTCTCGATGGCGTCCGACGAGGAGACCTATCTCGGCGGCGTGTCCGTTGCCGATCTCCAGTCGAAATTCGGTGTCCGCAAGGCCGACCTGTCGGCCTATATGCCGTCCGATCCGCGCGTTCTGGAAGAAAAGGGCATCGAGGTCCACTATCTCGGCTACTATCTGAAGTGGCATCCGCAGGCGGCTTATTACTTCGCCGTCGAGAATGGCGGCTTCGAGGCTTCGCCCGAGCGCACGCCCGGCACCTATTCCAAGTACAACTCGATCGACGACCGCATCGACGACCTTCACTACTACACGACCCATGTGAAGTTCGGCATCGGCCGCACCAGCTACGACGCCGCGCAGGAAATCCGCTCCGGCGACATCGAGCGCGAGGAAGGCGTGGCGCTGGTCAAGCGCTATGACGGCGAGTTTCCCGAGCGCTTCGCCGAGGAACTGTTCGAATATCTGAGCCTTCCGTCCGAGATGTTCCCTGAGGCGTCCGCCCAGTTCGAGGCTCCGATCATGGATCGGGACTATTTCGACGCGCTCGCCAACCGCTTCCGCTCGCCGCATCTTTGGGCCTATGACAATGGCGAGTGGCGCCTGCGCCGCACCGTCTTCCAGGAAAACTGAGACCCGACATGAACAGACGGCTGATCGCCCGGCTCGACGTGAAGATGGAGCACCTGATCAAGGGCATCCATCTGGAGGGCTGGCGCAAGGTGGGTGACCCGAAGGCGCGCGCCAAGCTCTATTACGAAGAGGGCGCCGACGAACTCCTCTACATGGATGTCGTCGCGAGCCTTTACGGCCGCAACAATTTGTCGGGCATCGTGCGCGAGGTCGCCTCGGAAGTGTTCATCCCGATCACGGTCGGCGGCGGCATCCGCAGCCTCGAAGCGGTGCGCGAAATGCTCTCGGTCGGCGCCGACAAGGTGGCCGTTAACACCGCGGCGACGCAGGACCCCGACATCTTGCGCGCGATCTCCGACACCTACGGTTCGCAGGCCACCGTCCTGTCGATCGAGGCGCAGAAACGCGCCTCCGGCGGCTGGGAGGCGATGACCGACAATGGCCGCAACCATTCCGGCCGCGATGTCGTCGCCTGGGCGGTCGAGGGCCAGAAGCTCGGCGCGGGCGAACTCCTCGTCACTTCCATCGACCAGGACGGGACCGGCCGCGGCATGGATACGGCGCTGATTTCCGCCATTGCCCGCGAGGTCGACATTCCCGTCATCGCCTCTGGCGGCGTCGGCAGCCCGCGCCACGTCGTCGATGTCCTGAAGAACCCCGATGTCAGCGCCGTCGCCGTCGCGCGCGACCTGCATCTGGGCAAGCACACGCTGGCCGATTTCCGCAATGCCTGCCACGAGGCCGGCATCGAAACGCGGCGCGTCGAACGGGAGTTGGCGGCATGAGCGGCGCCATCGTCGTCGACTATGGCATCGGCAATGTCTTTTCGGTCTGCAACGCGTTGCGCGCCATCGGCTGCGAGGCGCAACTGACGGGCGACCTGGCGGCGATCCGCAAAGCCGACCGCGTCATTCTGCCGGGCGTCGGGGCATTCGCCCGCGCCATGGATGCGCTGCACGCCAGGGGCATCTCGGACGCTTTGCGCGATTTCGTCGCCACCGGAAGACCGTTCCTCGGCATCTGCATCGGAATGCAGGTGCTGATGGACCGGTCGAGCGAATTCGGCGACACGCAAGGCCTCGGCTTCGTCCCCGGCACGGTCGAACGCATCGCCTCGCAAAGCCCATTCGGCCATCATCTGCGCGTGCCGCATATCGGCTGGGCGCCGCTCGTGCCGTCCCATGGCTCGGGCGAAGGCTGGCGCCGGACGGCGCTCGAAGGCGCGGACGCCGCCGGCGATGCCGTCTATTTCGTCCATTCCTATCACTGCCAGCCGGCCGATCCGCAGCAACGCATCGCGCATGTCGACTATGACGGGCTCGAAGTCACGGCCGCCATCCGCCGCGACAATATCACCGGCCTGCAATTCCACCCCGAGCGCAGCGGCAAGGCCGGCCAGAAAATCCTCGAACAGTTTCTCGCCACATGACCCGCAGGATCGTCTGCATCGGCGGGGGCGGACACGCTGTCGTCGTGATCGACACCTTGCAGGCGATGTCCGAATGCGCGGGCGCGGATTTCGAGATCGCCGGCTTCATCGACGCGACGGGCAAGGCACAGCCCGTCCTCGGCGTTCCGTGCATCGGCACCGACGCGGAATTGCCGCGCCTCGTGGCTGCAATGCGGCTTACGCATGTCATCGTCGCGGTCGGCTTGACCAGGGGCGGCGATGACCTGCGCGCCCGGCTCTTTTCTGCCGGCGAAGCCGCCGGCCTTGCGCCTTTCACCGCGATCCATCCGTCCGCAGTCGTCGCCCGGTCGGCGCAGATCGGCGCGGGCAGCGTCGTGATGGCCGGCGCGTTGATCCAGCCGCGCACCGAGATCGGCCGCAACGTCATCGTCAACACGCGCGCCGCCATCGACCATGATTGCCGGATCGGCGATCATGTCCATGTCGCCCCCGGCGCCGTCCTGTCGGGCGGCATCGCGCTCGAAGACGGCTGCCATGTCGGCACCGGCGCCGTCATCTTGCAGAATCTGCGCATCGGCCGCGGCGCGACGGTGGCCGCCGGCGCGACGGTCGTCCGCGACGTCGCCGCCGGTGCCGTGGTCAAGGGAACGCCGGCGCGCTGATGGTAAGGTCAGGGACGTGATGGACACGAACACGCTGAAATCGATCAGTCTGGGCGAGATGCACAAGCTCGCCGACGCCGTCGCCTGCATCGAGGCGAGCGGCGGCCAGATCGCGCTCGTCGTCGACGAGCGGTTCCGGCTGGTCGGTACGATCACCGATGGCGACATCCGCCGCGCGATCCTGCGCGGTGCGACGCTGGACTCGACCGCCGGCGACGTCATGCACCGCCATCCCCGCTCCGTCCCGCGCGGCACGCCTTTGGCCGAGATCGCCGCGATCCTGAAGCGCGAGATGATCTTCCAGATGCCGGTCGTCGACGCCGAGGGCGTCGTCGTCGGCCTGCATCTGGCCGACGAGATCGAGCTTCCCGATCCCGCCGCCCACCGCGTCGTCATCATGGCCGGCGGTCTAGGCACGCGCCTGCGTCCGATCACCGAGACGGTGCCCAAGCCGATGATCGAGGTCGGCGGCCGCCCGATCCTGGAGCGCATCCTTGAACGTTTCCGCGAGCAGGGATTTCGCAAAATATCGCTCTGCGTCAACCATCTCGCCGAGATCATCGAGGATCATTTCGGCGACGGCGCTGCGTTCGGCGTCGAGATCGACTATGTGCGCGAGACCAAGCGCATGGGCACCGCCGGCGCGCTGTCGCTTTTGCCGGAGCGGCCCGACAAGCCGTTGATCGTGATGAACGGCGACATCCTGACCTCGATCAATTTCGGACAGATGCTGGCCTTCCACTACGAGAACGCCGCGCTGGCGACGATGGGCCTCAACCGCTACCAGTACCAGGTGCCCTATGGCGTGGTGGACGTCCGCAACCACCACATCACCGGCTTTTCCGAAAAGCCGGTCTTCGATTTCTTCGTCAATGCCGGCATCTACGTCATCAGTCCGCAAATGCTGGACCTGATCCCGCCGGACCGCTTCTTCGACATGCCCTCCCTCTTCGACCAGGTCCACCCCGACCGCCGCGTCGCCTTCCCCTTGCACGAATACTGGCTCGACGTCGGCAAGCCGGACGATCTGACCCGCGCGATGGACGAGTTTGACCGACCCTAACAGGCAGCCGCCGCATCCCGCATCTTCGCCTCCAGCCCGCCGAGCAGGCGCGTCCGGTCGAATTCGGCAAGGCCGTAGGTCTTGGCGTTGGCGCCCATGGCGGCCCGTTCTTTTGGTGTCATCGCGGCGAGGGCTTCGATGTTGCGGGCGAGCGCCGCGCCGTCGCCCGACGGGCTGACGAGCCCGGCGCCGGCTTCCCGGATGACGCGGCCGCCTTCGCCGTCCAGCATCCCCACAAGCGGCACGCCGGCGGCGAGATAGCTTTGCACCTTGCCCGGAATGGTCATGGCGAAGATCTTGTCGCGCTTGAGAGAGACGAGCAGCGCGTCGGCGGCCTTGAAGAAGGAGGGCATACGCTCCAGCGGAAACCGGCCGAGCAGGACGACCCTGTCCGACAGCCCGCGCCGCGCGATCTCCTTTTCGACGAAGGGCGTCATGCGGCCGTCGCCGATGACGAGGATGCGTGCGGGGATATCTTTTCGCAGCGCCTCGGCGGCGTTGAGAATTGCCGGAAAATCCTGCGCTTCGCCGACATTTCCAGCGAAAACCACGTTGAAACTGTCTGAAAACCGGGTGATTTCCGGCGCTTTCGGCTCGGTTTCGAGACCCTGTTGAAAGATCGGCTCGGCCCAGCCGGGAAAATAGCTCACGGTCGCGTCCGGCCCCGCATAGGTGCGCACATTGTCCATGAACGCCTGCGACTGGACGAGGATGTGATCGGTGCGCTTGTAGATGTAGCGGACGAGTTTGCCGACCAGCGCGAGCAGGCGCGGCGACCTGACGACGCCGACCGCCTCGAGCGTTTCGGGCCACAGGTCGAGAATCCACACGAAGAGCGGCGCGCGCTTCAGGCGGCGCTGGAGGATCGCCGGCAGCACGGCGGTGATCGGCGAGATCATGAAGACGAAGATGGAATCGAACCTGCGCCCGCGCAGCTTCCAGGCGCCGACTGTAAGGCCCGACAACACGAAGCTCGCATAGTTCGCCATCAGCCGCAGGCTGCCCGAGCCGCGCGGCAGCATGGGAATGCGGATCACCTCCGCGCCCTCGAAGCGCGTGAACTTTTCCGGATCGGCCTTGTAGTCCTCGAAGACCGTGCCGGACGGATAGTTCGGCAGTCCGGTGAGGATGGTGACCTCGTGGCCGCGCGCGATGAGATCGGACGCCAGATCGTTGACCCGAAAATTCTCGGGCCAGAAATACTGGGTCAGGATCAAAATGCGCAACGCGGCCTCAGTCGTAGCGGCGCCAGACGACGCGGTTCACGTAGTCGGTGTAGCTGTGGATGATCCGCACGACCTTTTCGGAGACGTTCGGCATCGAATAGTCGGCGACGAGCCGAAGGCCGCGCTCGGCGCCGCGCGGCTGGGTTTCGAGGATTTCGAGGCCCTGCCGCACGCGGTCCTCGGAAAGCCCGACCATCATCACGACGGCTTCCTCCATGCCCTCGGGCCGCTCATGCGCCTCGCGCAGATTGAGGGCGGGGAAATTGAGGATCGAGGATTCCTCGTTGATCGTCCCGCTGTCCGACAGCACGGCGCGGGCGGACTTCTGCAGCCGGACATAGTCGTGGAAGCCGAGCGGCTTCATCAGCCGCACGAGATCGTGGAATTTCGACCCGGTCGCCTCCACGCGCTTCATCGTGCGCGGATGGGTGGAGACGATGACGGGCAGGCCGTGGTCCTCGGCGACGCGGTTGAGAATGCCGACGAGCCGGCCGAAATTGCGGTCCGTGTCGATATTCTCCTCGCGGTGCGCGCTGACGACGAAATAGCGGTTTTCTTCGAGGCCGAGCCGCTGGAGCGCGTCCGACGCGTCGATCCGGTCGGCATAGTGGTGCAGCACCTCGAACATCGGACTGCCCGTCTTGATCACCATGTCCGGCGGCAGGCCCTCGCGCAAAAGATATTCGCGCGCGATGGAACTGTAGGTCAGGTTGATGTCGGCCGTATGGTCGACGATCCGCCGGTTGATTTCCTCCGGCACGCGCTGATCGAAGCAGCGATTGCCGGCCTCCATGTGGAAGACGGGAACCTTGCGGCGCTTGGCGGGAATGACCGACAGGCAGGAATTGGTGTCGCCGAGAACCAGCATCGCCTCGGGCTTCTCCTCGGCCAGCACCTTGTCGACGGCGCCGATGATGTTGCCGATCGTCTCCGAGGGGCCGGCTGCTGCGGCATTGAGGAAATGATCCGGCTTCTTCACGCCGAGGTCGTCGAAGAAGACCTGGTTGAGCTCGTAGTCGTAGTTCTGGCCGGTATGGACAAGCACATGGTCGCAATGCGCATCGAGCTGCGCCATCACACGCGAGAGACGGATGATCTCCGGGCGCGTGCCGACGACGGTCATGACCTTGAGTTTCTTCACGGCTTCACCCTGGCTGCGAACGTGTCGGGACGGGCACGGTCGAAGATCTCGTTCGCCCACAGCATGACGACGAGCTCGTCGTCGCCGATATTCGTGACGTTGTGCGCCCAGCCCGGAATGGTCTCGACGATGGTCGCCTCGCCGCCGCGCGTGACGAGTTCGAACGTCTCGCCGGTGACGATCTGGCGAAAGCCGAAGCTGGCCGTGCCCTTGATGACGAGGAACTTTTCCGTCTTGGAATGATGGTAGTGCTCGCCGCGCGTGATGCCGGGATGGGCGGTGAAATAGGAGAACTGACCGCTGTCGCCGGTCTTCAGCATTTCAACGAAGCTGCCGCGCGGATCGCTGTGGACCGGCACCGTGTAGGTGAAGGCGGCAGGTTCGAGGAAGCTCAGATAGGTCGCATGAAGCGCACGGGCGAGGCCGGTGCCGACGGGCGGGGTGGTCAGGTTCTCCCGGCCTGCCGGGAAGGCACGGATCAGGTCGGCGACCGCGCCGACCGTCGTCTCGTAGACGGGCTCGACCTCGGCAAACCCGCCCGGCGCGTCGGTGTCGCCCGCAAGCGCTAAAAACGCCTCGACGACGTCGTCGACATAGACGAGGCGCAGCGGCGCTGCCGGGTCGTTGACGGTGATCGGCAGGCCGCGCGCGATGTTGTGGCAGAAAGTGGCGACGGCCGAGTTGTAGTTCGGGCGCGACCATTTGCCGAAAACGTTGGTGAGCCGGAAGATATGGACTTTCGCGCCGGTGCGCGCACCGTAAGCCTCGACGATCTCCTCAGCCTGCCGTTTGCTCTGCCCGTAGGGGTTGTCGAGCGCGGCCTGGGTCGAGGAGGAGAGGACGATGCGCGGCGGCGTGGGCAGGACGGCAAGCGCCTCGCAAAGCGCGGCCGTGAAATCGGCATTGCCCGATGCGAACTCGGCCGGGTCGCTCGGCCGGTTGACGCCGGCGAGATGGAAGACGAGATCGACGCCGGCGAGCCGTTCGGGGAGCTCGCCGCGCGGCGTGTCGCGCGTGATGCGCACGATGTCGGCGTGGCCTGCCTCGCCGAGCCGGACGACAAGATTGCGCCCGATGAAGCCGTCCGCGCCGGTGATCGCGATCCGCATGGCGTCAGTCCTCCGGGCCGGCGGTTTCGCCGCTGGCGGCCCGGCGCACATAGTCCACCTTCATCAACAGCGCCTTCATGCTCTTGACGTCGAGGCGCTCGGTATTGTGGGAATTGTAGTCTTCCGTACGGTTGAGCCGCTTTTCGCCCTCTTCGACGAATTTGGAATAGTTGAGGTCGCGTGCGTCGGCCGGAACACGAAAATAGCCGCCTTCGTCGATCGCGGTCGCCAGTTCCTCGCGGCTCAAGAGCGCCTCGAACAGCTTTTCGCCGTGGCGCGTGCCGATCTCGCGAACCGGATGGCCGGTCCTGCCGAGCACCGATTTGACCGCCTCGGCGAGAACGGAGACGGTCGCCGCCGGCGCCTTCTGCACGAAGATGTCGCCGTTGCGGCCGTTCTCGAAGGCGTAGAGGACGAGTTCGACGGCATCCTCCAGCGTCATCATGAAACGCGTCATCGCCGGATCGGTGAGCGTGATCGGCTCGCCGGCATGGATCTGGTCGACGAAGAGCGGGATGACGGAGCCGCGCGAGGCCATGACGTTGCCGTAGCGCGTGCCGCAGATGACGGTGCGGGCGGAATCGAGATTGCGGGAGGCGGCGACCATGACCTTTTCCATCAGCGCCTTGGAAATGCCCATCGCGTTGATCGGGTAGACGGCCTTGTCGGTGGACAGGCACACGACGCGTTTCAGCCCCGCAGAAATCGCCGCTTCGAGCACGTTTTCCGTGCCGAGCACGTTGGTGCGGACGGCTTCCATCGGGTGGAATTCGCAGGACGGCACCTGCTTCAGCGCGGCGGCATGGAAACAATAGTCGACGCCGCGCATGACACGCTCGACGCTGTGGCGGTCGCGTACGTCGCCGAGATAGAATTTGAGCTTGGCATTGCCGAAATGCTTGCGCATGTCGTCCTGCTTCTTCTCGTCGCGACTGAAGACGCGGATTTCCGCGATGTCGGTATCGAGGAAGCGGCGCACGGTCGCGCGACCGAATGAGCCGGTCCCGCCGGTGATCAGCAGCACTTTATCTGAGAACATGAAGCGACCTTCTTGCTGTTGGTGGCTAGTAGCGCGGGGAGACCGGCATAATCAAGGTGCGGGCGGCGTGTTCGCGACGAAGAATGGCTTCCTTATGAAGACGAAAAATTCTAGAAGCGGCCCGAATGAAAGAGTGACCGGCTTGAACTGTATCGCCCTCATCACCGCGCGCGGCGGCTCCAAGCGCCTGCCGGGCAAGAATGTCATGGCCTTCGCCGGACGGCCGCTGATCCACTGGAGCTGCGAGGCGGCCGAGGCGGCGAGCGCCGTGCGCCGGACGATCGTCTCCACCGACAGCGCCGAGATCGCGGCTGCCGCCCGCGCTTGCCGAGCCGAAGTGCCCTTCCTGCGGCCAGCCGGGCTTTCGGGCGACACCTCCTCGCATTACGACGTCATCGCCCATGCGCTCGACTGGATCGAGGCGGACGAGGGCGCCTTGCCGGACTTTCTGTGCCTTCTCCAGCCGACCTCGCCTTTGCGAACCGGAGCGGACATCGACGGCACCGCGGCGCTGGTGGCCGACGGGGGCGGCGACAGCGCGTTTTCCGTCTCGCCTGTCGCGACCCATCCCGAGCTGATGTACCGGCTGGCCGACGACGGGACGGCGCGCCATTTCCTGCCGCCCGTCGAAGGCTATCGACGCGGGCAGGACATGGAGCCGCTCTTTCATGTCAACGGCGCGGTCTATGTGATCCGCCCGAAGAGCTTTCGCGAGCGCCGGACGGTTGTGTCGCCGGCTGCGCTTGGCTACGTCATGCCGCCGGAGCGCAGCGCCGACATCGACGACGAAACGGATTTCGTCTGCGCCGAGGCGCTGATGCTGCGATTTCAAGCCGCGCGGGTCGCGCGGAGCATTCCCGATCCTGGACCGACGACATGAAGCAACCCCTCCATCAGATCGCGACCGGTCGCGCCGGCTCGCTTTTCGAGGCCGACATCGCGCAGTCGGAAGACGCCCTGCGGGCCGCCATTTCGGGAAAGCGGGTGCTGGCGATCGGCGGCGCGGGCTCGATCGGCTCCTCCACCGTGCTCCAGATCGCGATGCGCCGCCCCGACACGCTGCATGTCGTCGACCAGAACGAGAACGGCCTTGCCGAGCTCGTGCGGCAATTGCGCTCGCAGCCCGACATCTGGTCGGCGCGCGATTTCCAGACGCTGCCGCTCGACTACGGCTCGGCCGCGATGCGCCATCTGCTGGTCTCGCAGCCGGCCTATGATCTCGTCTTGAATTTCGCGGCGCTGAAGCATGTGCGCTCGGAGAAGGACCCGTTCTCGACCTTGCAGATGTTCGAGACCAACCTTTTGAAGCAGGAGCGCTTCATGGGCTGGCTGGCCGGGACCGGCTTTGCCGGGCGCTTTTTCACCGTCTCGACCGACAAGGCGGCCAACCCCTCCTCGATGATGGGCGCCTCGAAGCGCGCGATGGAGCACGTCCTGTTCAATTCGGCCGTGGCGGCGGCGCTGCCGGGCATCAAGACCTCGGCGCGCTTTGCCAATGTGGCCTTTTCCAACGGATCGCTGCTGCAAGGCTTCGAGAACCGTCTCGCCCGCGTCGAGCCGCTGGCCGCGCCGCGCGACACCCGCCGCTATTTCGTCTCGCTGCGCGAATCCGGCGAATTGTGCGTGCTGGCCGCCGCGCTCGCGCCGGACCGCACCATCGTCATCCCGCGGCTCGACCCTGAAAAGCATCTGGTGCCTTTGCAGACCATCGCCGAGGACTTCCTGCGCCATCACGGCTTTGAGCCGGCGCACTATGACGACGAGCGCGAAGCCTGCGCGGCGGCGCGAAAGGACGCGGAAAACGGCCGCTGGCCGCTGCTCCTGACGGCGCTCGACACATCCGGCGAAAAGCCTTACGAAGAATTCATGACGCAGCACGAACGGGCGCGCGAAATCGGGCTTTCGAACCTGCACGCCGTCGATTACCTGGCGGCCGAACGCCAGGCGATCGAGGCGATGCTGCGCGAGACGGAAGCGCTGTTGGGCGACGCGTCAGCGGGCGGCTTGAGCAAGGACCGGCTGAAGGCGGTGATCGCAATGGTCGAGCCCGGCTTCCTGGCAACCCACAAGGATGCTGCGGCGAATCTCGACCAGAGGCTTTAGGCGGATCGGCTGCGGCCGAGAATCCGGCGGTAGACGGCGACGAGCTTCGCCGCATTGGCTGCCGGGTCGAAATTGCGCTCGGCAAGCGCTCGTGCGTTCTCGCCCATGGATCGCGTCCGTTCGCCGTCGCTGGCAAGCTGCGTGATAGCGTCCGCCATTGCCTTGGCATCCCGCGGCGGGATGGCAAGGCCGGTCACGCCGTCGACGATCGTGTCCGGCTTCGGCTTGCGCACGGCAACGATGCTGGGAATTCCGGCAAAGGCCGCTTCGAAAATGGGTCGGCCCGGCGCATCGAAATGCGACGGGAAGCACAGCACGTCCATCTTCGCATAGGCCTGGGCGATGTCCTTCGTCACGCCCGTGAAATGGAAGAGTGGCGCAAGGCCGTGCGCGGCGATGGTCTCGCGCACCTCGTCGCCCGAATTCTGCGCGACGCCTAGCATTCGCGCGATTGTGGCGCGCAGACCCTTCGGCGGCGCGGCGTCGCCGCCGACGATGATGAACTCGACATCGAGGCCTGCATCGCGAACGATCCGCGCCGCCTCGACCAGTTCATGGATGCCCTTGACGCGCAGGAGATTGCCGACGAACCCGACCTTGAACGACGACGCCCGCAAATCGTGGTTCGCGAAAAGGTCGGTCGCCGCAGCCGATGGCTTTTGCGAGAACGAATTGTGGATGACTTCAACGTGGAGATCGGCCGGCAGGCTTTCCTTGACCGTCTCGTCGATCGCGATCACCGCCTCGGCCCTGCGGCGAAAAAGACGGCTGACGAAGCGCGTTCGCAGGCTCGCGTCGTCATTGGCTACCGAGCGGACGTGGACGATCACCGGCACCTTGAACAGACGACGGGCGATGAGCCAGGGCACGATGCCGGTGAACTCGTTGACGTGGACGAGGTCGATGTCCGGCCAGCGGCGGCGTGCCTTAAGCAGCGCCCGCACGGTCGAGGGCAGGTATCCGATCTCGCGGACGAGGACCAGCCAGCGCAGGCCGCGATAATGGCTGTAGCGGGTGTTGTCGAACTGCGACATGCCGCGCGCCTCGACGACCTCGCCAAGGCTGCTGAAGTGATCGGCCGCCGTTCCGGCCGGGGCGACGAAACGCGGCGAGACCTCCGAGCCGGCGGCGTTGACCGCTTCGGCAAGGCTGCGCGATGCGCCGCCGAACGCGCCGATCATATGGATGTAGAGGACTCGCATCATCCCGAGATCAGCCGATATAGCGCCGGGTGGCGTTCACGACCTTCTTGGCGCGCTCGAACAGGGCGTGGCTCGTGCGATAGTCGAGGAACGTCTTGTTCGGCGCGGCGATGATCTCCTCGAGCTGGCCCGGCGCGAGGTTCAACTTCTTGATCGCGTATTCCCGGTCTTCCTGGAGGAGTTTTTCCGGGTAGACCGGCTCCTTCAGGACCGACAGCGCTTCCTCGCGCGTCATCTGTCCGGACAGGATAAGGTTGGAGTAGTGGGCCTTGCGCTTGTCGATATCGAATTTCTTCGGCAGCAGATAGGCCTGGTAGAAGCGGGTGTAGATCGACTCATAATGCTTGCCGCCGTAATAGACCCAGCCCAGTTTGTTTTGGAGCACGTCCATCGCGGCCTTCTTGTCATATTCGACATAGTTGAGGATCGAGACCAGCCGGATGCGTCGCACGAAGACGTAGTAGAACAGCTTTGCGAGCGAGAAATGCGGATAGGTGGTCAGCCTGGCGCGGCCGAAGCGCTTGTGGACGTCCTTGACATAGGCCCAGTCGAAATAGCCATAGCCCCATTTCTCCGGCAGGATCGCTTCGGAGACGACGTTCGTGCCGGTGATGACATGCTTGAGGCCGTGCCGCGACGCCATTTCGTAGAGCAGCGCGAAGATCGCATGATCGGTCGGCACCTCGCCGTCGGGGGTCGACGCCTTCAGGAAGGAGACCTGCAGGTCGCGGAACTGCTCCCAGTCGATGACGTGGGTGTGCAGGTCGATGCCGAGCGTGTTCAGCGTCTTTTCGATGTTGGCGACGGCGAGCTCCGAGTTCCAGCCATTGTCGAGGTGGATCGCCAGCGGCCGAAGGCCGAGTTCCTTGACGATATAGGCGACATAGGTGCTGTCGACGCCGCCGCTGACGCCGATGACGCAGTCATAATCCTTGCCGCGCCCGACTGCCTTGATCTCGTCGACGAGGTGCTTGAGACGGCCGTCGCGCTCGTCGAGCGGGATGAGACGCTGCTGCGCGACGCGGTCGTAGCGATGGCAATGATTGCACACGCCGCTCTCGTCGAACGCGATGTCGGGGTCGGTCGTGTCCATGATGCAGCGCGTGCAGACGATGGTGCTCATGATGTGTCTCTCGCTGGTGCGCGACGCTCGTTGCCGCAAGGGCTCGGCGGTTGCTGGAAACTGGATGATTGCGCCGTTTAGCCAACAATTGTGGCGCGGTCTATGGGGCGACCTTGATTAAGCTTCCCTGAAGGAGAACGGCGCAGCCTGCCAGATATGAGCCGAAGCAGGATGAATGTCCAAACAAACGCCACGAATATCGACAGATGGACGATGGCCGTGATCCCGCCGCCGATCAGCCATGCCATCAACCCCATGATCATATAGCTCGCCCCGATCGAAGCGGCGATGAAGTCATTGGCGCGCAACCGGTTGTCGATGAAGCGATAGAGCGCCTGAATGATGAGGCCCGCAAGCACGGCAAATCCGAAAAGTCCGACGAGGCCGCCAGCGATCAGTCCCTCGGAAAATACTGTGGCTGTATTGTTGTGGCCCGCCATAATCGTTTCGTGGGAATAACCGGAAAGATGGGTGATCATGAGGCCGAAATGCGTTGCAACCCACGCTTCCGGGTCTGCTCTCAAAGAGCGCGTAGCAGAACACGGACGGAGCGAAATACTTGACAATGAGGTAGCCGAGAACGCCTCCGCCACCAAGCGCCGCTCGAAATTCGCTTGCGCTGACGAGACCTGTGAGGGTCGAGAATCCGCCCAATGCAATCAGGACGAATGCAAGCATCTGAACGAACAGGAGGATCGCGTTGAAGGTGACGGCGTCCGGATTCGGTAAGGGCTTTGAGCGCCCTCTTCCCAAATTGCGAAAATGCCAAGCTGGTGGCATATGACGATGGTCAGAAATGTCACCAGGGAGTAGGCGAGGAACGCCTCCGACGCGTAATTCCTGCTGCTTAACTCGTTGATGGAAAGGCCATAGCTGCCGTATTCCATCATGATGATGCCGATGAGGGGGAAGGCAAAGCAAGTAAATATGATGAACTTGTAGAGCATGATCCCGCAGATTATTCAGCACGATTGCGTTTCGACAGATCAGATGGCGGCCAGTTGCGCGCGTGTCGGATAGGTTATCAACACCGCCCGATGCGGGCCGTGGAACACGAACATGGCGCCGGCCGAAACGGCGCCGGCGCCTGCGTCCGTTGCCTTGGCGAAATCGGAGACCGAGCCGGCGCCGCCTGCGGCGATGACGGGGATCGAAACGGCCTCGCTTACGCTCGAAACCAGATCGAGGTCGTAGCCCCCCATCAGTCCGTCGCGGTCGATGGCGTTGAGCAGGATTTCGCCGGCGCCGCATTCTTCCATTCGCCTGGCCCACTTGACCGGCTCATGGCCGGTCTTTCGGGTGCCCGAATGCGACAGAACCTCGTAGCCTCCCAGAAGCTTGCGCTTGACGTCCATGGACGCGATGACCGCCTGGCTTCCGAACTCGTCCGCCGCATGGCGGATGATGTCGGGGTTCGAGAAGGTCACGCTGTTCAAAATGACTTTCTCGACGCCCGAATTCAAAATCCTGCGCATCTGGTCGACCGTGGCGATGCCGCCGCCATAGGCGACCGGCATGAAGCACTCGCTTGCGATCCGGGTGATGGTGTCGAAGGCCGGCCCTTTCGACTGGTTCGTGGCGGAGATGTCGAGAAGAACGAGTTCATCGACTTCCTTGTCGTTGAAGATCTTGATCGCGTTGATCGGGTCGCCGACATATTTCGGGTTCTTGAAGCGCGAGGTCTTCACGAGACCCTCGCCCTTCAGGAGCAGGGACGGGATGACGCGTGTCCGCAGCATCAGCTGGCCTCCACGAAATTGCGCAGAAGCCACATGCCGAAGCGATGGCTCTTCTCGGGATGGAACTGAGCGGCGATGATGTTGCCGCGCGCAACGGCGGCCGGAAAGGTTTCGCCGTAGGTCGCCTCGAGAAGGACATCGGCAGCGTCGTCGCAGGCGACATGGTAGGAATGCGCGAAATAGAACCGCGTCTCCTCCGGCATGTCGGCGACGACGGGATCGGCCTTGCGCTTCTTGACCTCGTTCCAGCCCATGTGCGGCACGCGCAGGCCCGGATGGGACGCCTGGTCGAAACGGACGGTGTCCGCTGCGATCCAACCCAGCCCCTCGAGTTTGCCTTCCTCGCTGCCGCGGGTCATGAGTTGCATCCCAAGGCAAACCCCGAGGATCGGAACGCGTTCTTCCAAAGCCTTGCGATTGAGGACGGGCACCATGCCTGAGCCATTGAGAGCGCGCATACCGGCATCGAATGCACCGACGCCGGGAACGATGATCTTCGTCGCGTCTTCGATGTCGGACGGCACCGACGCAAAGCGCGTCTCGACGCCGATCTTCTTCAGCATGTTCTTCATAGAGCCGAGATTGCTGGTTCCGTAATCGACAATCGTGATCATCTCGGGGCACTTTCGGTTATTTTGAGCTCGTCGAACAGCGTGCGCATGTTATCCAGAAAGCCTGGTTGGAAGAATTGGCGGGACGTGGATTCCGATACATCCAACCATTGGCCTGCCGAGACGATTTCGGCAAGTTCCTCGGGCGAGGCCAGCAATCCGGCGTGGCCGCTTCGGTAAAGGTCCTCGACAGCCTCGTATCCCGTGCCAGGGATCACCATGGTCGGTGTGCCTATGCCGAGCGCATCATAATGGCAGGTCGAAAAGACGCTGACGTGGAGATCGGAAAGCGCAATGACTTCGTGCGTCGCCGGCGTCGATTGCCCGGGCATCAGCCGGACGCGCGGATCGGCGAGAACGCCGCTGCGCTCGAAGTCTCCGCGCGAATCGTAACCGGGATGGAGCCTGATGTTGAGTGTCAGGTCGCCCGGCGCGCGTCGCAGGAACGTTGCCAGGAAGTCTGCCGTGTCCTCATCTCCGATGCCTTGCGCCGTCAGCGTGATGACCGGATTTTGCCTTTCGGGCTTGAAGCTGCGGGCGCGCAGGTCGCGACCTTTCTCGATTGCAGGATTGCCGACTGCCCGCACCTTTCCGGTTCGGGCGATCGCCGTGTCGGCGATCAGCCCGGCCGCGTAGTCGCCATAGACGGTCAGAATGTCGGGAAGCATGATGTCGGCGGACGCGTCCATCGCGTAGGCGGGAAGGCAGTCGGGGTGGCTGCTGGTGAAGAGCCCGTGCTGCATTTCGACGAATGGGATGCCGATGTCGCGCGCGGCCATGCACAGCGCAAACTGGCCGGTATTGGCCGCGAGCACCGAGCGGGCTCCGAGTCGCTTGAGCAGACGGCGGTAGAGCGCGCGCCGGACGACGAAAACCTTGTACTTGCGCGCGATATGGGACGGCGCGAATTCCGGCAGGTCGAGTTCGCGGTCGAGGATGCCGGCAAGTTCGGCAAAGGCAGGCGCGCTCGCGCGCGAAGCGCCGACGCGGCCGAGGACCGCGCTGGCGATGATGACTGCCGTGTCGTCGAAAACGGGATCGCGATAGGCACCGCGCTCGTTGACCTCGTAGCCGCCGGAGTCGAGCGAACTGAGTTTCGCGCCGCCCGGCACGCCGTCGATCAGGTCGTCGAAATAGATGTCGAAATAGCCACGATCGTCGAGACCGCGAACGCCGGAATTCGATGTCTTGCCGAGATACCGAAAGCCGCGCGGGGCAAAGAGGTATTGTCCGGCCGCGCGGGGGAGGGACTTCAACAGGGCGGCGCGGGCCATCGATATACGGCTGAGGCCGAGGTTCTGAAGTTGCAGCGCCACTTCGAAGCGAAGCAGGCGCCACAGCGAAATCCCGTCGACGGCGATGGAAAACAGGTCGTGCCGGCTCTCGACATCCGCCAGCATCGCGGCGACTTCCGGTTCGGACCTGAGTTTGCGATTGGTGTTCACGAACGAGCTTCCCGTGAAGCGAGGGGACGAAGTCGAAGGCGAATATCCGCCGTCATGGTCGTGGACCGGTGACCGATCTGAAACGAAAGGCGCTCAACCAGGGCATCGGGTGCGACCAAGCGGCGAGCGCGAATGTTCCGGCGAAGAGGATCACTTGCGCGGCCACGAAGGCGATGCCGGCTCCGACCAGTCCGTATCGCAACAGAAGGATGTAGGAAAGGGCAACGTTCAGGAGGCCTGCGCTGACGGAGACGATCGCCAGACGGCCCGTGCGGCCGGCGAAGAACACGTAGTTGGTGACGAGATAGTACATGCCGCCAAATGCCTGACCGATGGCTATGTAGATCACCAACTCGCCCGCTGCGCGGAACTCCTGGCCGACGGCGACGTCAAGTGCATAAGGCGCCAGCAAGCCGACGAAGACGCCTCCCCCGAGAAGGAGAACGAAGCAGCCATAGGTCGCCCTCACGATCAGCCGGTCGCGTTTTGGCGATGCAATCTTGAGGGACTCGATCAGCCATGGCGCAAAGGCCCGGTTGAAGGCGTCGGTCGTCAGATTGATGACAAGCCCGATCTGCACGGCCACGAAGTAGATGCCGGCATTGGCGACATCGAGAATGTTCGTGATCATCAGGCGATCGACCGAAGCCACCAGCAATCCGCCGAGGGCGTGGGGAACGAGAGGGGCTCCGAACCGAACCGCATTCGCCATATAGGCGCGGTCGACCGGCAATTTCGTCCAACCGGCGCGTGCGAGAATCACCATTGCGGCGGACCCCGTCAGCAAGGCGGCGAACGCGATTGCCCCGACGCGGCCTTCCCAGGCCAGCGCCAGGCCAAGAACGAGGACGAGCGTTGCGGCAAGATCGAGAAGCGCTTGGCCAATTCGCAGGGACGCAAAGCGGAAAGGACTGCGAGCCGACTGCCAGATCGACAACTGGACCTGCGTGACGAAATTCGCAGCCGACGCGAAAACGCCGATGATCAGCCAGAACCGGGGCAGACCGAAAAGCTCTTCCAGAAACGGCATAAAGGCGAGAACCCCGACCAGAACTACGATCGAGCTTAGGGCAAGAACGCAAAGCGCCGAGGCGACATAGCGCGGGAAATCGAGATTCTCGCGCTCGAAATAGCGCATCCCGACCGCCCCATGAACGCTCAGCCCGGTGATCGCGCCAAGAAGTTGCACCAAAAGCCCGAACATCGCGACGAGGCCGTAGTCGGCCGGAGACAGAATCCGCGTCAGAAGCGGAAGCAGCAGAATCGGAACCGCGGCCGTGAAGGCGTTGGCAAAGGAGTAGACCAACGCAGATCCGAAAATGGCGCGCGCTGCCTGCATTATCCAAAGAAATCGCGAACCGAGCGGATCACCGTGTCGACGTCGGCGGGCGTCAGGTGCTCGCCGATCGGTAGGCTGAGAAGTTCCTCATCCGACCGACAGGCGAAGAAGCCGGTCGTCGTCTGCGGATGCGCGGCATAAGCCGGGAGCTTCGGCAGGGCGACCGGATAGTGGATGCCGGTTTGGATGTCGTTGCGCTTGAGATGCTCGGCCAGCGCATCCCGTTGCGGCGTGCGCACGACGAAGAGGTGGTAGACCTGCTTGGCCCAGTTCTGGCGGACGGGCAGCGTCAGGCCATCGATCCCGGCAAGGCCGGACATATACTGGTCAGCCACCGCGATGCGGTGGTCCGTCCAGCGATGCAGATGCGGCAGCTTGACCGAGAGAACTGCCGCCTGCAGGCCGTCGAGGCGCGAGTTGCGGCCTTCGAACTCGTGCACGTATTTGGCGACGCGGCCGTGATTGGCGATCTTGCGCACCCGCGTCGCAAGCGCGGCGTCGCCGGTCGTGACCGCTCCGGCATCGCCATAGGCGCCGAGGTTCTTGCCGGGGTAGAAGCTGAAGGTCGCGATGTCACCGATCGTGCCGACCTTTTCGCCGTCGAATTCGGCGCCATGCGCCTGCGCGCAATCCTCGATGATCTTCAAGCCGTGCTCGCGTGCGATCTCCTGCAGGCCGCCCATGTCGCACGGATGGCCATAAAGATGTACCGCCATGATCGCCTTCGTTCTCGGGGTCCGCACGGCGCGGACGGTCTCGGGCGTGAGCGTGTAGCATTCCGGCGAGATGTCGGCGAACACGACGGAATGACCGCCGCGTGTCACCGCTTCGGAGCTGGAGATGAAGGTGTTGGCCGGAACGATGATCTCGGAGCCTGCCGGCAGGTCGAGCGCCTCGATGGCGATCTCGATCGCGTCCGTTCCGTTGGCGACGCCGATGCAGTGCTTTGCGCCGAGCCAATCCGCGAACGCCTGTTCGAATTCCTGGACGAAATGGCCGCCGATGAAGGCCGATTCGGCGATTACCTTTGCGATCGCCGCGTCCATGTCGGAACGGATGGATTCGTACTGAGAATTGAGGTCGAGAAACTTGATCATCCGATGGTCCGTAGCTTGCGTGCAGGATTGCCGGCGTAGATGCCGGGTTCCGCGATCGACTTCGTCACGACCGCGCCCGCGCCGATGACGACGCCGGCACAAATCGACACGGGAAGGATGGTGGCGTTGCTGCCGATCGACACGTTGTCGCCGATGACAGTTTCCTGCCACAGAGCGCGGTTTCCACGCGCCGGGCCTCCGGTGGCGAAGCGGTCGTTGATGAACATCACGCCATGTCCGATGAAGCAATCTTCACCGATCGTCGTCTTCTCGCAGATGAAGGCGTGCGACTGTACGCGGGTGCGGGCGCCGATCGCGACATCCTTTTGAATCTCTACGAACGGACCCACGAAGACGTTATCTCCGATCGTGCAGCCATAAAGGTTGCAGGGCTCGACGATCGTGACGGCCTCGCCGAACTGGACGTCGACGATGCCCACCGACTTGCGCGACACGCGGCTCAAGACACTTTCCCGAGGCGGCAGTAGGTGGGGTTGAACTTGAGGTCGACCTTGCGTCCGGTCTCGATAGCCTCGTAGATCGCCGAGATCAGTTCGAGGCTCCGCCGGCCCTTGATGCCGTCCACCAGATGCGGGGTTGAGTTGCGATGGGCTTCGACGACGTGCTCGTAATAGGCCTGATGGCCAAAGCCGTAGACACTCGGCGGATTGACCGAATAGCGCGTCATGACCTCGTCGTCGCCGGGCTGCTCCTCGGTGAAGCGCCAGGTTTCCATTTTGTTGACGGCAAAGCCGCCGATGACGACGGTGCCGTTTTCGCCGAGGATCGAGATCGATCCTTCGAGATCGGTCGGACGGGCGGCCGTCGTCGCTTCGATGATGCCAAGTGCGCCATTGGCGAATTTCAGGGTTACGACCGCGGTGTCCTCGGCCTCGATCTTCGCCAGCGCGCGCGTCGACATGGCCTGCACGGATTCGACGTCGCCCATCATCCATTCGAGCAGGTCGACGTGATGGCTCGCCTGGTTGGTGAGAACCCCGCCGTCCATCGCCCATGTGCCGCGCCATGACGCCTGGTCGTAGTAGGATTGCGGACGGCACCAGCGCACCCGCACCGTGCCGAGAATGAGCTTGCCGAACCTCCCTGCGTCGAGAGCTTCCCGCAGCTTGACCACGGGCACGTTGAAGCGGTTCTGCTTGATGACGAAAAGCCGCACGCCGTTGAGATCGCAAGCCTCGATCATCCGGTCGGCATCGGCCAGCGTCAGCGCCATCGGCTTCTCGACCAGGATGGACTTGCCGTATCGCGCGAGTTCGATCGTGTGCGCGGCATGAAGCCCGCTCTCGGTCAGAATGCTCACGGCATCGACCTCGATCGACCGCATCATCTCGTGCATGTCGGTGAACCACGGCACCGAAAACTGGTTGCCCAGCGCCTCGGCACGTTCGGGAACGATATCGCAGACGGCTTCCAGGGAGGCGCCGTCGATAGCCCGATTTCCCAGAAGTTCAGCGTGCCGCTTGGCAATGCGGCCACATCCGACGAGGGCGAATTTCATCATGTCTACACTCTGGCAAGAATAAGGGGCGGCAAGGATTGGCGACCTTATTGCGGTGGTAATGTAGGCCTGCCCACCGAATGATAGAGGAGACCGGCTTCCTGCATCGTCGACTGTTCGTAAAGATTGCGGCCGTCGATGACGATCGGCGACTTCAGCGCAGTTCGGATCAGTTCGGGATCGACGGTCCGGTATATTTTCCATTCGGTACAGATGACAAGGGCATCGCTGCCGTTCAGCGCATCCTGAAACGTGTCGCAGATCGAAATGCCTTCTTTGCCCGCGAACATGCGCCGCGCCTCCGCCGACGCCTCCGGATCATGCGCCCGGATCGTCGCCCCGGCCGCCAGCAACTCATCGATCAACGTCAGGCTGGGCGCCTCGCGCATGTCGTCGGTGTTCGGCTTGAACGCTAGACCCCAGACGGCAATCGTCCTGCCGTTCAGATCGGATTGCAGCGCCTCCGACAGCTTTTCGAACAAGCGATGTTTTTGGCGGACGTTCACGGACTGGACGGCGTCGAGGACGTGTGGCGTGACGCCGTTATCCCTCGCCGTCTTGGCCAGAGCGCGAATGTCCTTTGGAAAACACGAGCCGCCGAAGCCGCAGCCGGGATAGATGAAATGGAAGCCGATCCGGGGATCGGACCCCATACCAATGCGGACCCGTTCGATGTCCGCGCCGAGTTTTTCGGCTATGTTGGCGAGCTCGTTCATGAAGCTGATCTTCGTCGCGAGCATCGCATTCGACGCGTATTTCGTCAGTTCGGACGAGCGAATGTCCATCGCGATGATCTTGTCGTGATTTCGATTATACGGCCCGTAGACCTGTCGCATCACCTGCAACGCCTTCGGGTTCTCGGTGCCGATGACGATCCGGGCGGCCTTGGTGAAGTCCTCGATCGCGGCACCTTCCTTCAAAAATTCCGGATTGGAACAGACATCGAAGGTGATCTCGTTTCCGCGCCTTCCAAGTGCATCCGAAATTTCCCCGGCGACCAGATGCGTGGTGCCGACCGGGACGGTCGATTTCGTGACGACGACCTTGTAGCGGCCGATGTTCTCGCCGATCGTGCGTGCAACGGCGAGGACCTGCTTGAGATCGGCGCTTCCATCGACATCGGAGGGCGTGCCGACGGCGATGAACAGAACATCTCCGTGGGCAACGGCCTTTGTCATGTCGGTCGTGAAGCCGAGGCGCGCGGCGGATACGTTCGTGCCGATGAGCGATGCAAGGCCTGGCTCATAGATCGGCACTTCACCCAGATTGAGCTTTGCGATCTTGGTCGCGTCGATATCCGCGCAGATCACGTCGTGCCCGACATCGGCCAGGCAGGCGCCTGTGACCAGGCCGACATAGCCGCTGCCGAAAATCGTAATCTTCATAGGTTCTGTCTACTTTCTTTATCGAGCGACGCAGGCATGACCAACGCCGCGATCGTCTGTGCCGCAGCCTGTTCAACCGTGTCGTTACGACCTGAAGAAAGCTGCGCGTATGCGATCAGTCTTCGGCCGATTGATCGGATCGCGCCTCGCACGTAGCCAAAGTTCGCGGGCGATCCCGATGCCCATCACGGTTGCAACTGCGCCGGCAATCGCAAATACTAGGATCTTCAGGCCGCCAGTTGGCGGTATCGCAATAGCGGTTGGGCTTCTCAGGATCTGTCGTTGCCCGAAGCCCGAAAGTCTGAGTTCTTCGGTTTCGAGCAGGTCCATTCGTTCATCGATATCCTGGGAAAGCGACACAATCGCGTCAGCCCTTTGCCCCGCGTCGGATTGCGTTTCCGATCCTTGACCCATCGACAGCAATTCGTCACGCGCCTGTTCGCTTCGCTCGATCGAGTTGCGAAGGCGGTCGATGCGCTCATCGAGCACTGCGCGCTGCGTATCGGACGGCAGGCTGATCGCCGCCAGTTCGTCCATCACGACATTGATGATTTCGACCGCTCTTTCGGCCGTGTCGCTAACGATTTCGATCTGAGCAGCTTCCTGATTGGCGTTGTCGATCGAGTAGATGCGTGCGAACTGCTGCCGGGAGGTCAGTCCTGCATTTTCGACGATGCGGTCGGCAACGGCTGGAGACAAGATCAGTTCTTCGTTGACCTCAGAGACATCGACGATTGCAAACGCTGCATAGGTCGGCTCTCGCGAAGAAACCGCCCAAAAAGCGACGCCGCCGGCCAGTATCGCCGCCGCCAGAATGTAGAGCCACCATTCGGCCATCACGACAACGATGTCCATGAGGCCAAAATAGTCATCCTCGTCGATTGCGGTCTGTGATTCTGACGGCATCAAAATAAGCCCCTGAAGGAGTGCCTCCTCATGCAGCCGGGTTAATGAATGAATACAGCCGAGGAAGCAAGTCGGTTCACCTTACGTTTTGTTGCATAGGCCAGCATTCCCAGACACGCATCGAGCTACGCGCCGGCATGGGCGGTGGGTCGCAGAGTGCGGCCGGCCGGGACCATCGGCGACGGATCGTTGGCACAAGGCTTTTCTTATCCCCCGTTGGTGGTCCATAAGCGGAGCCAGCCGAAATTCAAGGAGATGCCCGATGCTGAAGAACGACATGCTCGACCAGTGGGACCGCGCGCATTTGTTCCACCCGTCGACCCATCTTGGCCAGCATGAGCGCGGCGAGGCGCCGAACCGGATCGTGACCGGCGGCAAGGGCGTCCATATCGAGGATCGCGACGGCAATCGCCTGCTCGACGCATTCGCCGGGCTTTACTGCGTCAATGTCGGCTATGGCCGGCCCGAAATCGCCGAGGCGATCGCGGCTCAGGCGAAGGAACTGGCCTATTACCATGCCTATGTCGGGCACGGCACGGAAGCCTCGATCACGCTCGCGCAGATGGTGCTGGAACGCGCACCGAAGAACATGTCGAAGGTCTATTTCGGCCTCGGCGGCTCGGACGCGAACGAAACCAACATCAAGCTCGTCTGGTACTACAACAACATTCTCGGCCGGCCGGAGAAGAAGAAGATCATCTCGCGCTGGCGCGGCTATCACGGCTCGGGACTGGTGACGGGTTCGCTCACGGGCCTGAAGCTCTTCCACGACAAGTTCGATTTGCCGCTGGAGCGCATCCTCCACACCGAGGCGCCCTATTATTTCCGCAGGCCCGACGCGGCCATGAGCGAGGCAGAATTCGTCGCCCATTGCGCCGATGAACTGGAAGCGATGATCGCGCGGGAAGGCGCCGATACCATTGCCGCCTTCATCGGCGAGCCGATCCTCGGGACGGGCGGCATCGTGCCGCCGCCGGCCGGCTACTGGCAGGCGATCCAGAAAGTGCTGAAGAAGCACGACATCCTGCTGATCGCCGACGAGGTCGTCACCGGCTTCGGGCGGCTCGGGACGATGTTCGGCTCCGACCATTACGGCATCGAGGCCGACATGATCACCATCGCCAAGGGGCTGACTTCCGCCTATGCGCCGCTGTCGGGCTCGATCATTTCGCAGAATGTCTGGGACGTTCTGGCGCGCGGAACGGACGAGAACGGGCCGATCGGCCATGGCTGGACCTATTCGGCGCATCCGATCGGCGCGGCGGCGGGCGTCGCCAATCTGAAGCTGATCGACAGCCTCGGGCTGGTGAAGAATGCCGGCGAGACGGGCGCTTATCTGAACGGCGAAATGCGCAAGGCATTGGGCGGCCATGCCCATGTCGGCGAGGTACGCGGCGAGGGGATGCTGTGCGCGGTCGAGTTCGTCGAGGACCGCGAGAAGCGCACCTTCTTCGATCCGGCAAGAAAGGTCGGGCCGTCGGTGGCGGCCGCGCTCTTGAAACGCGGCGTGATTGCCCGCGCCATGCCGCAGGGCGACATTCTCGGCTTCGCGCCGCCGTTGTGCCTGACGCGCGGCGAGGCCGACGAGATCGTGGGCAAGGCCGCCGAGGCGGTCAAGGAAGTGCTCGGCTGAGCGAACCCGGTCACGACGGCCGGGCGCCGGAGGTCTTAAAGGCCTCCGGCTTTTTTTTGACTACCGCGTTCCTGCGCCGGCTGTCGCCATGCGCATCTGGACGAGTTGCATCAGCGCGATGGCGAAGAGGATCGTCGCGCCGATCAGCGTCGTCGTCAGTTCCGGCGCCACCATGAGGATCGCCGCGACCGCCAGGATGGGCCTTTCGATGGCCCGAAGCGGCTGGATCAGATAGCCCGAGAAGGCCGCCGACAGCGCCGTGATGCCCAGCGTCGCGCCGGTGAAGGCGAGCAGGAAGGCTTCGAGGGAAAAGCCTTCGACCACGATCAGCAGCGACGGCGAGAACACGAAGACGAACGGGATCAGCACCTTGCCGATACCGAGCCGGAACGCGGTGTTGCCGGCCCGGAACGGATTGGCGTTGGCGATGCCGGCGGCGGCATAGGCCGCGAGCGCGACCGGCGGCGTGATGTCGGCGAGGACGCCGTAATAGAAGACGAAGAAATGCGCCACGAGCGGCTGGACGCCGAGCATGGCGAGGATCGGCGCGGCCACCGTCACCATGATCAGGTAATTGGCCGTGGTCGGGATGCCGCAGCCCATGAGGATGCAGACGATGCCCGTCAGGAAGAGTGTGATCACCAGCGTCAGCGTCTGCGGTTGCAGGAGATCGAAGGGAATGAAGGGCTGGAGGGCGCCCGCCCATGCTGCGGCCGTCGAGGTGACGATGTAGGAAACCTTGAAGCTGACGCCGGTGAGCGTGACGACGCCGATCACCATGCCGACGGTCGCCGCGGCGGCGCCGACTGCAAGCGCGAATTTCGCGCCGAGGACGAAGCTGTCGAAGATGTCGCGGATGGAAATGCGGTTCTTCGGATTGGCGATGCCGATGACCATGCAGGCGGTTATGCCCCAGAAGGCGGCGAGATAGGGCGTGTAGCCGTTCATCAGCACGCCGATCAGGATGAACAGCGGGATGACCGTCGGCCAGTCGTGGCGCAGCACCTGCCAGACCTTCGGCAGTTCGTCGGCGGTCAGGCCGCGCAGGCCGAGACGCTTGGCCTCGAAATGCACCTGCATCAGGACGCCGAAAAAGTGCATGAAGGCCGGGACGAGGGCGGCGATGAGAATGTCGGTGTATGGGATGCCGAGGAACTCGACCATCAAAAACGCGGCCGCGCCCATGACGGGCGGCGTGATCTGGCCGCCGGTGCTGGCCGCGGCCTCGACGGCGGCAGCGAAGTGCCGCGGATAGCCGACGCGGATCATGGCCGGGATCGTCAGCGAGCCGGTCGTCACGGTATTGGCGATCGAGGAACCCGAGATCGAACCGAGAAGGGCCGAGGACAGCACCGACACCTTGGCCGGACCACCCGAAAAGCGGCCGGCGACGGCCGATGCGAGATCGATGAACAGCTTGCCGAGGCCCATCCGGGTCGCGAGCACGCCGAACAGCACGAAATGGAACACATAGGTGGCCACGACGCCGACCGGCAGGCCGAATATGCCCTGGCTGGTCAGGTAGAGATGGTTCACGAGCCCCGACCAACTCGTGCCGGGATGGACGAGAAGGCCCGGAGCGCTGCGTCCGAAGACGGCATAGGCCATGAAAAGGCAGGCGATGAGCGGCAACGGCCACCCCATCGACCGGCGCGTGGCTTCGAGAAGGACGACGATCAGGATCGTGCCCATCGCGACATCGATCGTCAGCGGATTGCCGACGCGGAAGGCCAGATCCTCGAAGATCCAAGGCACGTAGAGAACCGAAACGGCGCCGGCGATGGCGAATGCCCAGTCGATCAGCGGAATGCCGCCGGGCCTGAGAAGCGAGGATTTGTAGAGCGATTTCTGGCCGGTCGGCGTCGCCGCGAAAACAAGGAAGATCAGGCCGATCACGAAGGCCATGTGGACGCCGCGATGGGTGACCTCGCGCAGGAGGCCGAAGCCGGCGGTGTAGTAGTGAAAAGCCGACAGAATAAAGAGCAGGCTTGCGACCAGCCAGCCGACGGACGGGCCGAGCGGGCGAAACCGGACCTCGGGATCGAATTTCTCCTCCAGTCCCGCAAGGTCTGGCTGTTCGGTCTGGCTCGCGGACTGGGTCATCGGGGTCGCTCTGCGGGTTCACGGAAAAGAAGATGCCATCCGCCGCAAGCCGGCGAATGGCATGGCAGGTTGCGGGTGCGCCGCACCGGGAAGCCTGGTCGGTTTATTCCGCGAGGAGGCCGGCTTCCTTGTAGAAGCGCTCTGCCCCTGCATGGAGCGGGATGCCGATGCCTTCGAGCGCGGTTTCCTGCGTGATCGATGCGCCCTTGGCATGGCCGTTGTCGAGCAGCGCGCGCGAATTGTCATTCCAGAGCGCCTTGGTGATCTCGTAGATCAGGTCGTCCGGCTGCTCGGCGCTGGTCACCCACTGGGCGCCGACGCTGATGCTCTGGACGTCGTCCGGCGCGCCTTCATAGGTGCCGCCGGGGATCACATGCTCGGCGAAGAAACCGTACTCCTCCAGAAGCGCGTCTGCTTCCGGGCCTTCGATGGGAACGAGGACGATGTCCTGGCTCGTCGCAAGCTCGGTGATGGCGCCCGCCGGGAAGCCGCCGACGAAGAAGAACGCGTCCATGTTGTTGTCGCGCATCAGGTCCGCCGCCTGGTTGGGCTTCAGGAACTCCGCTTCCACATCGTCCTCGGACAGGCCGTAGGCTTCGAGGATGATGCGGGCGTCGACCAGCGTTCCCGAACCCGGCTCGTCGAGAGACACCTTCTTGCCGGCAAGATCTGCGACCGAGGCGATACCCGCGTCTGCGCGTGCGACGAGATGGATGCTTTCGGGATAGAGATTGGCGATGGCGCGAACGTTTTCCAGAGCGCCCTTGCCCTCGAAGACGCCGGTGCCCGTATGCGCCCAATAGGCGACATCGGACTGCGAGAAGCCGGATTCGATCTGCCCGCTGGCGATGCCGTTGATGTTGGCGACGGACCCGTTGGAGGCAAGCGCCGTCGCGATGACGCCGGGCGCGCCGCAGCTTCCGCCTTCATCGCAGGCGCGCGAGCCGGGCGGATTGGAGATGGCGTTGGAAAGCAGGCCGCCAATCGGGAAATAGGTGCCGGCGGTGCCGCCCGTCGCGATGCGGAAGAACTGGGTGTCCTGCGCCATGGCGGGAAGGGCGGCGAGGCCGCCCGCGATCGAGAGGATGGCGGCGGCTTTCGCCAGTCCGGTGAAGTGAAGGGTCATTGTTCTCTCCTCATTGGCTGAGACGTTCCCGTCTTTTCCGGCCGTCCCCAGGCACTTGCAAGGATCGGCTGCACATGGCGCAATGTTTCCGCTTGGAGGTGGAAGCGCAAGACTCATTCTCGCCATTATTCACATTGGATGCCGCAAACCGCATCCTGCCGCCCGCTTGCGCCAGTCGAATTGCGATGCTGTGCCATACGCTTGGCGCTGCCTGCCGGCATCCTGTTCACTCCGGCATCGGGCCGAGCGCCGCCGCGAGATCGTTCCAGACGTCCTGCCGCCTGATCTTCTCGGCTTCGACCTCGAACCTGTCGATGAAGCGGATGTCGGCGAATGGGGCGCCGTCGGGCCGCTCGCCGTGAAGCGTTCCCGCCACGAAGACCGTCGTCACCGTGCCCGAATGGCTCTCGTCGACCGAAGCGATGGACTTGCGCACGAAGCGGTAGCGCGAGGCGGAGAACGTGACCAGATCGTCGAGGCTTGCCATCGGCGTGCCGTTCGTCTTGCCGGGAAACACCATCTTGAAATCAGCGCTGAGATGACGCCGCGCGGCGTCGAGGTCGCGCGCTTCCATCAGGCGCAGGAACTCGACCGCGATCTCGCCGGCGGGACGCAGCGCCTGGCCGGGCGAGCGCGCCGTGCGCCCGCGCATGTAGCTGCCGTCATCGACCTCGTCGAACACGACCGTGATCGCATCGAGAGGGGCCTTGATCGTCGCGGCGACCGCATCCGTCAGGCGCTCGGCGAGGCGTCGGCGAACCTCGGTGTGATAACCCCGGATCAGCGTTCCGCGAATGATCGGCATATCCGGCTCCCGAAAAGACAAAGAATGTTGCTTGCTATAATGGTATATTGTTATATCATTAGTCAATGACGCAGCGGCACCGTCCTACCAGTGTCGTCAGCAGAGCGGGAAGCGGCGTGACGGAATTCGTGCGCGATATGGACCGGGAGTCGAAGCCGCAGCCAGTGGCGGCGGGCGCTCCGCGCCGCGCGCTGATCGATCCGACGTCGCGCGTTCCGCTCTACCACCAGATCCTCATCATCCTGCGCAACCAGATCTTTTCCGGCGAGCTTCGTCCCGGCGCCGCCTTGCCCGGCGAGCAGGAACTGGCCGAGCGGTTCGACGTCTCGCGCATCACGGCCAAGCGCGCGCTGAACGAGCTTGCCGATGCCGGCCTTGCCGTGCGCGAGCGTGGGCGGGGCACGCGCGTTTCGGATGCCCCGCCGGCGCCCACGGTCAAGACATCCGTCGAGGGCTGGCTGGAGAACATCTCGCTGATGGGCGTCGCGACCGATGTCGAGGTGCTGGAATTCGACTACGTGCCGGCCTTGGCGGAAGTGGCCGAAGCCCTGCTGGTCGCGCAGGGCGCGATCGTCCAGCGGACGGTGCGCGTGCGCTCGCTCGACGGCGAGCCGATGTCGCATCTGGTGACCTACGTGCCCGAGGATATCGGGCGCTCGTTCGATCGCGACGAGATGGGCAACTTTGCGCTCCTGACGCTGATGGAGCGGCACGGCGTCAAGGTGGCCGACGCACGCCAGAGCGTTACGGCGACCCTGGCCGAGCCGGAGGTCGCGCGCGCGCTCGCCATCCATGCCGGATCGCCGCTGATCGACGTCAGGCGCATCGTGCGGGATGTCGACGACCGGCCGGTCGAATTCATCCGCGTTCTCTACCGGCCGGACAAATATCAGTTCGAGATGAACCTGAAACGCGTGCGCCGCCGCGAGGGAATGCAGTGGCAGTCGCTCGGTCCGGGTTCCGGCCGATCGAACGACAAGTAATCCAAGCATAAGAAAAGAGAGGAACGGACATGAAGACGCTTATCCATACCCCCATAAAACGCCGCCATTTTCTGGCGGGAGCAGGAACCGCAGCCCTCGTCACCGGCTTTCCGGCCGTGTTGCGCGCGCAGGAGCCCGATCCGATCCGCCTCGGCCTCGTGCATCCGGTGACCGGCTTCATCGCGTTCTCCGGCACCCAGTGCCGCGCGGGAGCAGAGATGGCGATCGCCGACATCAACGCCGCCGGCGGCATCCAGTCGATGAACGGCGCCAAGCTGGAGGCGATGCTGGCCGACAGCCAGGGCCGTCCCGAACTCGGCGCGTCCGAAACCGCGCGCCTGATCGAGGCCGGCGCGACCGGCATCGTTGCCGGCTACTCCTCCGCGATTTCGCTCGCGACCTCGCAGGAAGCCGCCAAGACGATGACGCCGCACATCGTCGATGTCGGCGTCGCCGACAACATCATGCAGCGCAACCTCGAAAACACGTTCCGCTTCGCGCCGGGCTTCGGCTCCGTGGCGAACTCGGCCGTCGAGGCTCTGAAGGCGATCAATGCGGGCGGCGAGGCCAAGACCGCCGTCATCATCCACGAGGAATCCCTGTTCGGCACCGGCACGGCCGAGCTTCTGGCGAAGGAACTGCCGGGCATCGGCATCGAGGTGCTGGAAGTCATCAAGCACGCCAACCCGACGCGCGACTTCACCAATATCGCGCTTCAGCTCCGCTCGCTTCAGCCGGACCTGATCATTCCGGCAAACTACTACAACGAATATGTGCTGCTCGCCCGCACGCTGCGCCAGCAGCGCATCGCGGCCAAGGGCATCTATTCGGTTCTGGGCGGCGCGGCCTCGAACGTCCAGTTCGTGCAGGAATTCCCGGATGCTGCCGAGAACATCATGGACTGCAACCACTGGTACGACCCGAACTCGGAAGTCGCGGTGCAGCGTCGCGCCGCCGCCGAGGAGAAGGGCCTGTTCTACACCTATGAGGTCTTCCTGGCCTACAACGCCGTCGCCTTCCTCGCCGATGCCATCGAGCGCGCCGGTTCGACCGAGAACGAGGCCGTCATCGAGGCCCTGAACGCCTCGACCTGGGACAATCACGGTATGCCCTACGGCCCGACGGCGATCGAGAACGGCCAGAACACCGGCGCGCAGGCGGTCAATACGCAGGTCCAGGGCGGCGAGATCCAGGTCGTCCTGCCCGAGGAATTCGCCTCCGCCGAGGCGATCTTCCCGGTTCCGGCCTGACGCGGTCGACATCGCCTGAACGAAACGGGCGCGGGGCAGGGCCCCGCGCCGCAGCACGAGTTCCTTCATGATCGATCCGGTCATCCTCATACCATCGCTGATCAACGGGCTGACGACGGGCGCGCTCTATGCGCTCGTCGCGCTCGGCCTGACGCTGATCTACGGCGTGCTGCACATCATCAATTTCGCCCATGGCGCGATGCTGATGATGGCGCTCTACGGCGTCTTCTTCCTCAACCGCCTGTTCGGCATCGATCCCTATGTGGCGCTCCTGATCGTGCCGCCGGCCATGTTCGCGATCGGCTACGCGCTCCAGCGCGGCATCATCGGCCGCGCCAGCCATGGCCGTGACGAGAACATCCTGCTCGTCACGCTGGGCCTTGCGATCATCATCGAGAACATGGCGCTCTATTTCTTCCGCTCCGACACGCGCACCATCGAGACGCCCTATTCCTTCGAGGTGGTCGAGTTCGCGGGCGCGTTCATTCCGGTCGCCAAGGTCGTCGCCTTCTTCGGCGCGCTGGTGACGGCGGCGCTTCTGTGGGCGTTCATGTCGAAGACCGATCTCGGTCGCGCCATCCGCGCGCTCGCCAAGGAGCGCAAGGGTGCGCGGCTCGTCGGCATCGATGTCGACCACGTCTTCGCCATGAGCTTCGGCATCGGCGTCGCCTGCCTCGGCGTCGCGGCGTGCCTTTTGATGCCGAGCTACTACGTCAACCCGCAGGTCGGCTACAGCTTCGTGCTGATCGCCTTCACCACGGTCGTCCTCGGCGGCATGGGCTCCTTCGTCGGCGCCATGATCGGCGGTCTCGTCATCGGCGTGGTCGAAGCGATGGGCGGGCTCTTTCTCGGCGACAGCCTCGGCCAGTTCGGCATCTTCGCCATCTTCATCCTGATCCTGATGTTCCGCCCGACGGGACTTCTGGGCCACAAGGTCTGAGGCGGGCGGATGGTCAACTCCAAGCAACTCGTCGCGCTCCTCGCCATATTCGGCCTGATCGCTACCTGTCCGTTCTGGATCGCCTCGGCCTCGACGCTGAACACGGTCATCGCGATCCTCTACATCGCGCTGCTCGGCCAGGCCTGGAACATCCTCGGCGGCTATGGCGGCCAGTTCTCCTTCGGTCATGCCGCCTTCTTCGGCACCGGCGCCTATACGGTGGCCGTGCTGCAAATCCAGTTCGGCGTCAATCCGTGGCTCGGCATGGTGGCGGGCGGATTGCTCGCGATGGGCGTCGCGCTCTTCGTCGGCTTCGCCTCGTTCCGCTACGGCCTGCGCGGGTCCTATTTCGCGCTGGTGACACTGGCCTTCGCCGAGGTGCTGCGCATCCTGTCGAATTCGGTCGGCTTCACCGGTGGCGGCGTCGGCATCCTGATTCCGCTCGAACGCGACATCGCCAACATGCAGTTCGCCGACAATCGCGGCTATTTCTGGCTGATCTGGACGCTGTGCCTCGCCTGCTTCCTCACCGTCTGGTGGATCGGCCGCTCGCGCTTCGGCGCCTGGCTAATGGCGGTGCGCGACAATGAGGATGCGGCCCGCGCGCTCGGCGTCGACGTGTTCAGGACCAAGATGGGTGCGGTTGCGCTCTCCGGCTTCTTTTCCGGGCTCGCGGGCGTCTTCTACGCGCAGTTCTACCTCTATCTCGACCCGCTGATCGCCTACGGCTCGGCAATCTCGATCGAATCGCTGCTGGTGCCGATCATCGGCGGCATGGGGACGCTGTTCGGCCCGCTGATCGGCGCGGCGGTCATCCACACCCTGTCGGAAGTGACGCGCCACAATATCGGCGACGTGCCGGGCGTCGCGCTGGCGATCTATGGCGTGCTCCTGATCGTCATCGTCATGTTCCTGCCGCGCGGACTGATCAGCATCTTCTCCGTTGCAAGCCGGGCGATTTCGAAGAGGAGGACGGCCGATGCTTGACGTCAGAGGCATCTCCAAATCCTTCGGCGGCCTGAAGGCGGTCGACAATGTGTCGATGAAGATATCCGAGGGCAGCCTCGTCTCGCTGATCGGCCCGAACGGTGCCGGCAAGACGACGTTCTTCGCGCTTATCACCGGCTTCCACAAGCCGGACAGCGGCGCGGTGACATTTGCCGGCAATGACATTCTCGGCGTCAAGCCGAGCGACATCGCCCGCGCGGGCATGGTGCGCACCTTCCAGATCGTGCAGCCCTTCGCCGGCCAGACCGTGCGCGAGAACATCGCGGTCGGCGCGCATCTGCGCCATGCCTCGCGGCGCGACGCGCTCGACCGGGCGCGCGAAGTGGCCGAAAAGGTCGGCCTCGGCGACCGCCTCGACCAGGACGCGGCCGACCTGACGGTGGCCGGGCGCAAGCGTCTCGAAGTCGCGCGCGCTCTGGCGACCGATCCCAAGCTCGTCCTCTTCGACGAGGTTCTGGCCGGGCTCAATCCGAGCGAGATCCGCGACGTCATCCCGGTCATCCGCGCGGTGCGCGACAGCGGCGTCACGATCCTGCTCATCGAGCATGTCATGCAGGCGGTGATGAGCCTTTCGGAATACACATTCGTGCTCAACCAGGGCCGGCTGATCGCCGAGGGCGAGCCGCGCGCGGTCGCCGCCGACCAGACCGTCATCGAGGCCTATCTCGGGCCGGGAATGGCGGCGCGGTTGAAATCTCAAGCGTCGCAGGTGCCGGCATGAGCGCAGACGCGATCCTCGAGGTCTCGGGCCTGTGCGCCGGTTATGGCGCCGTCGAGGTGCTGCGCGGCGTCGACCTGACGATCCGGCGCGGCGACATCGTCGCGCTGCTCGGCTCGAACGGCGTCGGCAAGACGACCTTTAACGCGGTGCTTTCGGGCCTCATTCGGCCCTGGGCGGGCAGGGTCGCCTTCAAGGGCAGCGATGTCACCGGAATCGGCGCGGCAAGCGTCGTCGATGCGGGCATGAGCCTCGTGCCCGAAGGCCGGCTGATCTTTCCGAACATGATGGTGAAGGAGAATTTGATCCTCGGCTCCTATCGGCGCGCCAAGGGCAATCGCGACGCCAATATTGACAAGATCGTCGCGATCTTCCCGCGCCTGAAGGAGCGGTTCGAGCAGAAGGCGGGAACGCTTTCGGGCGGCGAGCAGCAGATGCTGGCGATCGGCCGCGGCATGATGGCCGAGCCGGAATTGCTGATCCTCGACGAGCCGTCGCTCGGCTTGTCGCCGCTTCTGGTGGAAGAGATGTTCAACCTGATCAGGCGCCTGAACGAGGAGGGGCTGACGATCCTGCTCGTCGAGCAGAACGTCGCCCAATCGCTGGAAATCGCGACGACCGGCTACGTGCTGGAAAACGGCGCGATCAGCCTCTCCGGTCCCGCCGCGACGCTGATGGACGATCCGAATCTCCAGCGTTCCTATCTGGGGATATGACCATGCCCCGCCCGATGACCCTTGCGGAAAAGATCATCGCCCGCGCTGCCGGCCGCGCGTCGGTCACGCCGGGCGAGGTGGTGACGACCAAGGTCGACCTCGCCATGATCCACGATTCCGGCGGGCCGCGCCGGGTCGAGCCGATCCTGAAGCGGCTCGGCGTCGGACTGTTCGACGCAAAAAAGGTCGTGCTGATCTCCGACCATTACGTGCCCGGCGACACGGAGGAGGGCGCCGCGATCCTGGCGCTCACCCGCGCATGGGCGCAGGAAAAGGGCGTGTCCTTCTATGACGGCGAGGGCATCTGCCATGTCGTGCTGCCGGAGCGCGGGCATCTGAAGCCGGGAATGCTGGTGGTCGGCGGCGACAGTCACTCGCCGACCGGCGGCGCGTTCGGCGCCTACATGTTCGGCGTCGGCGCGACCGAGATGGCGGGCGTGCTCGCCACCGGCGAGATCTGGCTGAAAGTGCCGGAGACGATCCGCATCGAATGGTCCGGCACGCTCGGCCCGCATTTGATGGCCAAGGACATGATCCTCGCCATGTGCGGCCGGCTCGGCATGGATGGCGGGCGCTACCAGGCGATCGAATATGCCGGGGAGACGGTTCGCGCGCTTTCGATGCAGGAGCGCATGACCATGTCGAACATGGCCGCCGAGCTCGGCGCGCAGGCTGGCCTGATCGCGCCGGACGAGACGACGATGGACTGGCTCGCCGAGCACGGCGCGACCGATATGCCGGACGCGGGCGACTGGCAAAGCGATGCCGGTGCGGCTATTGCCGAAACGCACCGCTTCGACGCCGCGACGCTTGAGCCGCAGGTCGCCGCGCCCCATTCGCCCGCCAATGCGGCGGGCATCAGCGACTACGAGCCGACGCGGATCGATGTCGCCTATATCGGCGCCTGCACGGGCGCGAAATATGTCGACCTGAAAGCCGCCGCCGACATCATCCGCGGCCGCAAGCTGGCTTCAGGTGTCGAACTGCTCGTTGCGCCGTCGTCGAAGCGCGACCAGGAGCGTGCGGAGCGCGACGGCATCATGAAGGCGCTTGAAGATGCGGGCGCCAGGGTTCTGCCGAATGCCTGCGGAATCTGCGCCGGCTATGGATCGGCCCGGCTCGGCGAGGACGTCACCTGCATCTCGACCACGGCGCGCAACTTCAAGGGACGCATGGGCGCGAAATCCTCCAGGGTCTATCTCGGCTCGCCCTATACGGTGGCTGCTTCGGCGATTGCCGGACGAATCGCCGACCCGCGCGAGATCGGTGAAATATCATGAGCCGCGCTTTCGTCTTCGGCAACGACATCGACACCGATGCGCTCGCGCCCGGCCAGTATATGGGCGGCGGAATCGAGGTGCTGGCGCAGCACTGCCTCGAAGCCGTCGATCCCGATTTCGCGTCGACTGTGAAACCCGGCGACGTGATCGTCGCAGGCAAAAATTTCGGCATGGGCTCGTCGCGCGAGCAGGCCGCGCAGGCGCTCAAGTATCTGGGCGTGGCCGGCATCGTCGCGCGATCCTTTGCCGGCATCTTCCAGCGCAACGCGATCAATCTCGGCCTGCCGGTCTTCGTCGGCGGCGAGAAGATCGCGGCGATTGAGGCCGGTGGCAGCGTCGAACTCGACATTCGAAACAGCCGACTAACGACCGAGAGCGGTGCGATCGACCTCGAACCGCTGCCGGATTTCCTGATCGAGATGATCGCCGATGGCGGATTGGTGGCGCATCTCGAAAAACGCTTCGCGCGGACCCGCGCAAACCGAGGAGAACAACAATGACGCGCCTCAAAGCGCGCCTCGGCGACGAAGGCATAATCGTCGCGCCCGGTGTCTATGACGGCCTGTCAGCGCTGATCGCCGAACAGGCGGGCGCGGAAGCCATCTATCTGTCGGGCGCGTCGCTCGCCTATACGCGTTTCGGCCGACCCGACATCGGGCTCGTCTCGGTGAGCGAGGTCGCGGACGCGGTCGCAGTCATCTGCGACCGCGTCGACCTGCCGCTCATCGTCGACGGCGACACCGGCTTCGGCAACGCGCTCAACGTCCAGCGCACGGTGCGCGCCTTCGAGCGCATGGGCGCGGCGGCGATCCAGCTCGAGGACCAGACGATGCCCAAGCGCTGCGGGCATTTGAACGGCAAGTCGCTCGTCTCGACCGGCGAGATGATCGGCAAGATCAAGGCGGCGACCGACGCGCGGGCGTCAGATGAGTTCCTGATCATCGCGCGTACCGACGCGATCGGCGTCGACGGCTTCCAGGCCGGCCTCGATCGCGGTGCGGCTTATGCGGAAGCGGGCGCGGACATGGTGTTCGTCGAGGCGCCGCGATCACTGGACGAGATGAAGCAGGTCGTCGCAACGCTCGGAGGCCGGGTTCCGCTGATGGCGAACATGGTGGAGGGCGGCAAGACGCCGCCGATGACGGCGAAGGATCTGGAAACGCTCGGCTTCTCGCTGGTGATCTTCCCCGGCGGGCTGACCCGCGCGGTGGCCAAGACCAGCCGCGCCTATTTCGACAGTCTCCTGGCGACCGGCTCCAATGCGGCCTTCCGCGACCGGATGTACGATTTCGCCGGCATCAACGCCGTCGTCGGCACGGACGATTTGCTCGAAGCCGGCAATGCTTATGACGAAAAGAGGTTCATCCCATGATCGATCCCGTCCTTCTGGCGATCCTCAAGGGCCGTCTGGAACAGATCGCCGACGAGATGGACGCGACTTTGTTCCGCTCGGCCTTCAACCCGATCATCGCCGAGGCGCATGACGCCTCGCACGGCATCTATGATGCGAAGACCGGCGATACGCTGGTGCAGGGCAAGTCCGGCCTGCCGATCTTCGTCGGAGTCATGGCCTTCGCGGTCAAGGCGGTGATCGAGAAGGCGGCGAAAAGCGGCGGCCCAAGCGATGGCGACGTCTGGATCTTCAACGATCCCTATGCCGGCGGCACGCACCTGTCCGACTTCCGTCTGGTGCGTCCGCTGTTTCGCAATGGCGAGGTGTTCTGCTACCTCGCCTCGGTCGGCCATTGGCACGATGTCGGCGGCAACGTGCCGGGCAACTACAATCCGGTGGCGACCGAGTGTTTCCAGGAGGGAATGCTGATCCCGCCGGTCAAGCTCTATGACAAGGGCGAACTGCGCCAGGACGTGATCGACATCCTGTCCTCCAACTCGCGTCTGCCGAATTCGCTCTTCGGCGATCTGAACGGCCAGATCAACGCGCTCGACCTCGGCGTCAGGCGCATGACCGAATTGCTGTCCGACTATGGCGATGAAACGGTTTCGGGTGCGCTCGGCGAATTGAAGGCCCGCGCGGCGATGCTGATGCGCGCGGAGATCGAGAAGCTGCCGCAGGGCATCGTCTCGGCGCAGGACTATCTCGACAATGACGGCATCGTCGACGAGCCGCTGACCATCGCGCTCGACCTGACGATCGAGAATGGCCGCATGGTGATGGACTTCTCGCGCTCCTCGCCCGCCTGCGCCGGGCCGGTCAACATCTCGCGCGCCACGACGATCGCCGCCTGCTACGTGGCGCTGAAGCATGTCTTCGGCGACGTGCCGGCCAATGCCGGCGTGCTGGAGCCGGTCGATTTCGTCATCCCCGAGGACAGCCTTTTGTCGGTCGTCGCGCCCAAGCCCGTCGGCGGCTATACGGAGACGATCCTGCGGCTGATCGACGTCGTCTTTCAGGCGGTCGCGACGATCGCGCCGGAGCGGTCGAACGGCTGCGCCTACGGCACGATCAACGCGCTGTCGCTCGCCGGCTATCGCGGCGCTGATAAGAAGCGCTGGGTCATGTTCTCCTTCTTCGGCGGCGGCCATGGCGGCCACCCCGAAGGCGACGGGCTGAACCACGGCAATGCGCCGATCTCGACCGCGACCATTCCGCCGCTCGAAATCCTCGAAGCGGCTTATCCGGTGATGTTCACGCAATGGGCGCTGCGGCCGGATTCCGGCGGGGCGGGGAAGAGCCGCGGTGGTCTCGGCGCGATCTATGAGATCGAATTGCTGGAAGAGAACGCCGACGTGTTCCTGTTCGGCGAGCGCGGCCGGTTCGCGCCGAAGGGCGTCGCCGGGGGCGGCGATGCGGTGCTGAACGCCTTCACCTATGAACAGGCCGACGGCGAGCACCAGCCGCCGATGGCCTCCAAGATGGTCGGCATCAAATTGAAGCGCGGCCAGAAGGTGCGGCTCGAAACGCCGGGCGGTGGCGGATACGGCCCGGCCTCCGAGCGCGACCCGGCGAAGATCGAACGTGACGTCTCGCTCGGATACGTGACGCGCGAGGCGGCCGAGCGCGACTACGGCCACGGGCTGAAGAAGGATGCGGCGGCATGAGCGGGAAACGCTATGTGATCGGCGTCGATGTCGGCGGGACCTTCACCGACATTTTCGTCTACGACCAGATCGACCACACCGTCCAGACGACCAAGATTCCCTCGACGCGCGGCGATCAGTCGAAAGGGTTCGCCGAGGGGATCGGTCGTATCGTTGCCGATTTCTCGCAGATCGCGACGGTTGTCCATGGCACCACGGTCGGGACCAACGCGCTTCTGGAGCGCAAGGGCGCGAAGACCGGCATCATCACCACCAAGGGCTTCCGCGACGTGATCGAGATGCGCCGGCGCGACCGGCCGACCACATGGGGCCTGTGGGGACAATATGCACCGGTTATCAGCCGGGAGCATCGGCTGGAAGTGAGCGAGCGCGTGCTGGCCGACGGCACGGTGCGCGAGGCGGTCAACGACGACGAGGTGCTCGCGCAGGCGGAGACGCTGAAGACCGCCGGCTGCGATGCCGTCTGCGTCTTCTTCGTCAATGGCTACGCGAACGACGCCAACGAGCGGCAGGCGGTGGAAGCCGTGCGCGCCGTCTGGCCGAACGGCTATGTGACGGCGGCGACCGAGATCGTGCCGGAAATCCGCGAATTCGAACGGCTGTCGACGGCAGCGCTCAACGCCTATCTCCAGCCGGTCGTCTCCTCCTATCTCGACCGACTCGAAACGACGCTGAAGGAGCGCGGCTTTGCCGGCGACATCCTGATCGTGCAGTCGAACGGCGGCGTGATGGCGATCGACACCGCCAAGCGCTTCCCCGTCCGCACCGCGCTGTCCGGACCTGCCGCAGGCGTCATGGCGGCGCAAACGATCGCGAGGGCAGCAGGCTTCCCGAACGTCATCACCTGCGACATGGGCGGCACGTCCTTCGACGTCTCGCTGGTCGCTGACGGGCAAAGCGCGCTCGCCGCGCAGACCGCGATCGATTTCGGCCTCGTCGTCAGGACGCCGATGATCGAGATTTCGACGATAGGCGCGGGCGGCGGTTCGATCGCCGGCATCGACAATGGCGGCATTTTGCAGGTCGGCCCGGAATCGGCCGGCTCCGATCCGGGACCCGTGTGCTATGGGCTCGGCAACGACCGCCCGACCGTGACCGACGCCAATGTCGTGCTCGGCCGCATCAACGCCGACCGCCCGATCGGCGGCAAGCTCGCGCGGCTCGACGTCGATGCGGCGCGACGCGCGATCGAGACGCATGTCGCCGGACCGCTCGGCCTCTCCGTCGAGGAAGCGGCCGAAGCGGTGCTCAAGATCGCCAACGCCAAGATGGCGGGCGCGATCCGCCTCGTCTCGATCGAGCGCGGGCATGACCCGGCCGACTTCGCGGCCATGCCGTTCGGCGGCGGCGGGGCGCTTCACACCGGCGCGCTGATCAAGGAAGTGGGTTTGAAATCCGCGCTGGTTCCGCGCTTTCCGGGCGTCACCTCGGCGCTCGGCTGCGTCGTCGCGGACATGCGGCACGACCGGGTGCAGACCGTGAACCGGCTGCTCGACGGGCTCGACGCCGCATCGCTCGGCGCGGAGATGAAGAAGGTCAGCGACGAGACGGCCGAATTATTGAAGGCGGCCGGCGTCTCCTTCGAGCGTGTCGACCGCATCTTCGAACTCGACATGCTCTATCTCGGCCAGACGCATACGGTCTCCGTGCCGCTCGACATGCCGGCGGGCGACCTGACGGCCGATGCGATCCGCGATGCGTTCGAGGCGGCTTACCGATCGGCGTTCGGGCGGCTTCTGGCCGGCATCCCGATGCGCGTCATGAACTACCGTGTCGCTGTCATCGGCCGCCGTCCGGCTTTCGACATGGGCGCCTTCGCGCCGGTTACGACCAAGACGGCGGACCAGTGCCTAACCGGCAGCCGCAAGGTCTATGCAGAAGGCGCCTGGCGCGACACGCCGCTCTATGATCGGCTCGACCTGCCGGTCGGCGCGCAAATCACCGGCCCGGCAATCCTCGAACAGGCCGACACGACGATCTTCGTCGATCCGGGCCTGAAGGGCGTCGTGGACGGCTTCGGCAATATCGTCATCTCGCGGGTCGCAAACTGATGGCGGCGGGACCGGTCGATGTCACCAAAGCCGCCTTGCTGATCGTCGATCTGCAGAACGACTTTCTCCATCCGAAGGGAGCCTACGGCCGGGCCGGCCAGACGGCCGCGATGATCGCCGAACTGCCCGGACGGCTGAAGCCGCTTGCCGATGCGCTGCGTGAGAAGGGCGGGTTCGTCGTTTCGACGCAGTTCACGCTGGTGCCGGGACGCGGCGGCGAGCCGATGATCTCGCCGCATCTGAAGGAACTGCGGCCTTTCCTGAAGAAGGGCGATTTCGAGCCCGGCGCCTGGGGGCATCGCCTGGTCGACACCCTTCAGCCGGCCGATTTCGTGGTCGAGAAGGTCGCCTATTCGGCCTTCTTCCAGTCCCGCATGGAATTCGTGCTGAAGAAAGCCGGCATCGAGACGCTGTTCGTCTGCGGCATCGTCACCAATGGCGGCGTCGCCTCGACGGCGCGCGACGCGCATGTGCGCGACTTCCGCACCTTCGTGCTCTCGGATGGCTGCGGTGCGTTCTCGCAAGCGACGCATGACACGGCCATCCGCGATCTTTCGACGGTGACGAAGGCGGTTACGGTGGCGGAGGCGCTCGCGATGGTGAAAGGCGCATGAGCGCGGTCCTGCCGGCTTCGCAGATGCGCGCTGAGACGCATGTCGACGTGGCGATCATCGGCGCCGGCGCCTGCGGCCTGGTCGCGGCCCTGACGGCGGTCGAGGCGGGGGCCGAGGCTCTGGTTCTGGAGCGGGATGCGAAACCGACCGGCTCGACATCGATGTCCTCCGGCTTCATCCCCGCGCCTGCGACGCGCTTCCAGCGTGCCATCGGCAACGCCGACGATTCGCCCCAGCGCTTCGCCCGCGACATTCAGGCGAAGACGAAGCATCGTGCCGATCCCCTATTGGTCGAGACGGTGACCGAGGCGATCGGCCCGGCGCTCGAATGGCTTGCGGACAGCCATGGTCTCGAATGGGTCGTGCTCGACGATTTCCTCTATCCGGGCCACACCCGCCACCGAATGCACGCCGTGCCGGAGAAGACCGGTACGGCGCTGCTTCAACGTCTGGCGGCGGCTGCGGATGCTGCGGGCGTTCTGGTTGCGACCGGCGCGCATGTGACCGGTTTGTTCGCCGATGGCGAAATCATCAAAGGCGTGCGGATTGCGCGCGATGACGGCGCCGAAGAGCACCTGGCCTGCGCGGCCCTCATCCTCGCCTGCAACGGCTATGGCGGGAATGCAAAATTGGTCGCGCAGCACATTCCCGAACTCAAGGGCGCGCAATATCACGGCCATGCCGGCAATCAGGGCGATGCGGTGCTGTGGGGTGAGGCGCTGGGCGCGGACATCCGCGACCTTTCCGCCTATCAGGGCCATGGCTCGCTCGCCCACCCGCACCAGATTCTCGTCTCCTGGGCGCTGATGATGGAAGGCGGCATCCAGGTGAATTCCGATGGGCGGCGGTTTTCCAACGAGCATTCGGGCTATTCGGAGCAGGCCGTCAAGGTTCTCGCGCAGCCGGACCGGGTCGCCTGGAACCTCCATGATCAGCGCATCCATGATTTTGCGCAGTCCTTTCCGGACTACCGCGACGCGATGCAGGCGGGCGCGATCCGACGGGGCGACAGCCTGGAAGATCTGGCGCGCGCGATCGGCGTCGATCCACGCGCGCTTTCCGACACGCTGCGCACGGTGGCGATACTGCAATCCGGCGCGGGTTCGGATGAGTTCGGCCGTGATTTCACGCGCAAGCCGGCGCTCAAGGCACCGCTCTACGCGGTAAAGGTCACGGGCGCGCTGTTCCACACGCAGGGCGGCCTGATGGTCGATCGCGATGCGCGCGTGTGCCGCGCCGATGGCAAGCCGTTCCCCAATCTCTTCGCAGGCGGCGGCGCGGCCTGCGGCGTTTCCGGTCCCGACGTGTCCGGCTATCTCTCCGGCAACGGCCTTCTCACGGCCATCGCGCTCGGTTACGTCGCCGGACGCCAATCCTCGACTGGTCGACGGGTTCGGACCGCTGCATCGTGATTGCCGGCATCAGGGGGCGGCAGGTTCCAGAGACTGCGTTTGCGCCACGCGGGCGGCGATGTCGACGACCAGTTCGACCGCCAGCGTATCGGGCGATTCAAGCCAACTCGCACAGAAGGACAGTTGCGGCATCCGCACGTCGGACTGGATCAGTTCGAGCTTGCCCGACTGCAGTTCTTCCTTCACGAGCTGATAGGGGATGACGGCGACGCCGATGCCCTCCAATGCGAGATGGACCACCGTCGCCATCGAGGCGCTTGCGTGCAGCTTGATCGCCGGCAGATCCGGCCTGTTGAACAGCGACTTCACCAGTTCGTAGGGCTGGGTCTTGCGTGCGAATGTGATGATCGGGAAGGTCGCGAGCTGGCGGATGTCGGCGGGACTGGGAACCTTCATCGCCGGGCTTGCAATGAAGCCGACCGCATATTCGCACAGGAGCCGGTTGCGCAGCAGCGGCGCTGTCAGCGGGCCGAGCAGAAAGGCGATGTCGATTTCCTGCGCCAGCAGGCGCGCGCGCAGCGAGGGCGAGATATCGACCTCGATCTCGACCGACAGATGCGGGTAGCAGCGGTTCACTTCCTTGATGAAGTCCGGCAGCCAGGTGTGGACGATGGTCTCGGCGACGCCCAGCCTGATGATGCCGCGAATGGCCGCCGTGTCGCGCAGGGCGGCCAGCATCTCGGCGCGCATTCCGATCATTTTCTCGGCGTAGCCGAGCACCTGCCGGCCCCGCGCCGTGGGTGTGATGTTGCGTGATTCGCGCGTCAGAAGCTTGAAGCCCAGTTCTTCCTCGAGTTGCGCGATACGGTGCGAGATCGCCGGCTGGGTGGTGTTGAGCTTTTGCGCCGCGCCGCGAAAGCTGCCGAGGGCGACGACCCAGACGAAGGTTTCGAGCCCTTTGAAATCAACCATCTATCGTCCCGCGATCCTTGCACTCACCGCTACAATGCCCATTCGCAAAGCTGCAAGGCAAGCGATCCGTCAATTGCGCCGGCTTTGGGCGATGACGGTCAGGACAGTGGTGATCGCGACCGATGCCAGGAGCGCGGCACCGAAAGCCGGCCAGGGAGCGACCAGCCGGCTTGCCAACGCCAGCGCGAGGCAAAAGCCCGCAAGACCGACGACGCCGACCAGACCGGCATAGGCTGTCTGGCCTGCGATCGCGGCGCCGTGGTCGAGCCGCAGCGACAGAAGGATCACGCAAAAGCCGATCGGAAAGGCGAGCAGCGTTCCGGCAAGCGACGGGCCGAGCCGCGATGCGCCGAATGTCACACAGCCCACCAGCACGCCCGCCGCGATGCCGCGCAGCATCAAAAGGCTCCAGCGTGTCGGGGAGGGGGTGCGCTTCTCGGGATCGACGAAGCGACGGCCGATCAGGCGTGCAAGGAAAGTGGCGAGTGCAAAAAGGGCTGTCCCGGCGAGCGGGTCGTGCGGCACGAAGGCAAGCGGAATGGCCAGCACGCACCATGCCGCAATGGCACAGGCCGTGGCGCCGATTGCCCCAATGCGCGTGGAGGCCGCGACGAACGCGCCGAGGAATATTTGCGTCGCGGCGAGCGAAAAGATCGCGCCCGACGCGCTGGCGGAAACGAATTCGGCCGGGTGATCGCGCAGCATGAAGAAAAATCCGGGCGCCAGAACGATCGGCAGGCCGATGACGACGCCGCCGATGGCAGGACCGAGCCGGGCGGCGATCCAGGCGATGAAGACGACGACGAACGCCGTGGACGAAGCCCTGATCAGAAACTCCGTCCACTGTCCGGCGTCGCTCATGCGGAAAGAAGGGATTGCGCCTGCCCGGCGAGGTCCAGCACGCGCCAGTCCGCCGCGCCGGGGGCGAAGATCATCACCCCCGTCGCGAGTTTCCGGTCACCCTGCATGGGCAGCGTCGCCGCGCAGCCGTCGAGGAAGTTCACGGCCGATGGATTGCGCAGCATCGAGGCATTGAGCCTGTCGAAGTCGGCCTCGACATCTGCGATCAGCGGCGCAACCGTCGGAACGGTCGGTGTGACGAACGCATCGAAGTTTCGTCCCAAGGTCTCGAATGCCGCGACCGCGCTTTTCCGCTGGGCGCGCGCATCGGCGACATCGGTGGTGCTGAACCCTTCGGCTGCACGAATGCGGCTCAGGACGCGCGGATCGCCGACTGTTTCCAGCGCATCGAGCCGGGATTTGTGGATCGCGTGCGCCTCCGTCGCGACGAGAATGCGGTTCACGGCGCCGAACCCGTCGAGCATCGGCAGTTCCACGTCGACAAGCTCGAACCCGCCGGCGGAAAGGCGATTCAGCGCCGCTTCGAAATCGCGCGTCACCTGTTCGTCGAGCCCTTCGGTCAACAGGCCGCGCGCGACGCCTACACGCGGATTGCGGACGCCGGCATGAGGGCGCTGCGTTTGCGACAGAACGGCATGGACGTCGGCGCATTCCGCGATCGTGCGCGCCAAGGGGCCGATGCTGTCATAGGTCTGGGAAAGCGGAAACGCGCCATCGAGGGGCACCGTTTTCTGGGTCGGCTTGAAACCGGAAAGGCCGTTGAGGGCCGCCGGAATGCGAACCGATCCGCCGGTATCCGACCCCAGCGCCACGTCGGCCAGTCCAAGCGCGACCGCCACGGCGCCGCCTGACGTCGAGCCGCCGGTGATGCGGGCCGGATCGAGCGCGTTCTTCGGATTTCCGAAATGCGGGTTCAGCCCGACGCCCGAATAGGCGAATTCGGACATGGTCGTGCGCCCGAAGGCGACAGCGCCGGCAGCCTTCAGCCGCCGAACGGCCTCTGCGTCTTGCGTCGCCGCCGGACCGCTCGCCAGGATGGTCGAGCCGGCCGTGGTGATGGAGCCGGCCTCGTCGAACAGATCCTTGATCGCGACCAGGACGCCGGCCAAGGGCTTGTCAGCGCGTTCCGGGTCGGCATCGAGCGCCCTGGCGTCGTCCAAGATGCGCGCGGCATCGAAGCCGGTGAAGATCGAGGCCTGCGCATCGGGAGAAAGGGCCAGCGTGCGGTCGATGGCGGCGCGCGCGCGATCCTCGGCGCGAATGGGCGAAATGTCGGTCATGAAGGCCTCACGAAATGACGGGCAGAGAGGCCATCTCGTAGCAGTGCCCGATCGTCCGGCCCAGCCTTTCGTCCACCATTTCCATGCGGAAGAAGCGCGACGGACGCACGCCGCCCGAAAGAACCGCGAAGGTGCCGCACATCATGGCCGTGCCGGCTTCAAGGCGCAGCGCGCCCGATGCTGCGGGCGAGGAGGCGACGAGTTCGCCAAGCGGCCGGATCGAGGCGAGCCTGCCGTCCTGATAAGGCGTCCATTCGGCATTCGCGTCGTCGCGGACGAAGGAGCGGATGCGGATCTCGTCGAGATGGCCTTCGATCTCCGCGAAAGGCCATAGGACGGGGGCGAGCGGCTTGGCGCATATCTGCTTTGAAAGCGCGACGGAATGCGTCTCCAGCGCGCGGTCCGTATGGTCGGAACCCAGACCCAGATAGAGCAGGGCGCCGTCGTCGACGAGAACCGGTTCGGCTTCGCCGGACGAGGTGGCGTCGACGGTCTCGATCGTCCCTCCGGTCGTCAGGAGGCTGGCCGAGACGCGGTAGAAGAGCGGCACGGTGCTTGGCGGGGGAACGCCGATCGCTTGCAGTTCGGCGATGTGATGGTTGACGGCGTCGGCATTGCGGCCCGTCCAGCCGGCGATGATGGCGCGTTGGATGTCGATGGACGCCTTGCCGTGGCCGGCGATGTCGAATTCGATTCTGTTGGTCATGTGTTTTCCAGGAAGATGAAGGAATGCGGTCAGGACGGCGCGAAGAACAGGGCGATGCTTGGAAATGCGACGAGCAGAACCACCATCACGAGCATGACGAACACGAAGGGCAGGACGCCGATCATGACCTCGCTCAGCCTGCCGTTCTTGCGGGCGCCCTGCACGACGTAAAGGTTCAGCCCGACCGGCGGCGTGATGAGCGCCATCTCGATCAGCACGATCAGAAGGATGCCGAACCAGACCTTATCGAAGCCGAGGTCGGCGATGATCGGCACGACGATGGGGATGGTCGCGATCATCAGCGCCAGCGTCTCGATGAAGAAGCCGAGCACGATATACATCGCGATGATGACGAGCAGCATTCCGTAAGGCCCAAGGCCCAGATCGTCGAGGAAGGTAGTCAACTGGCGGCCGAGACCTGTGGCGCCGAGCGCATAGTTAAGGAAATACGCGCCGACGATGACGAACATGACCATCGAAGTGGTGCGGATCGTGCCGAGAAGGGCCGCGCGCATGTTGGCGAGCGTGACCGCACCGTGAAAGGCGGCGATGACCAGCGCCATGGCGACGCCGATCGCGGCGGCCTCGGTCGGGGTCGCCCATCCGCGATAGATCGAGCCGATGATCACCGCGAAGACGATGAAGACCGGGATGAGGTGAGGAAGACCGGCCAGCCGCTCGCGCCATGTGAAGGAGCGGCTGGGGCCGCCCAGTTCCGGCTTGATCCTGCAGATGACGACGGTGATGAGCATGAACCCCAAAGCCATCAGAAGGCCGGGAATGATGCCCGCCATGAAGAGCTGCGGAACGGAGGTCTGGGTCAGGAAGCCGTAGACGATGAGGTTGATCGAGGGCGGCAGCATGATGCCGAGCGTGCCGCCGGCCGCGATGGCGCCGGCGAAGAGCTTGGGATCGTAGCCCTGTTTTTCGGCCTGCGGCATGGCGACGGTCGCAACCGTAGCCGCCGTGGCGACCGACGAACCGGATGTTGCCGAAAACATGGTGGCGGTGCCGATATTGGCATGGACGAGCCCGCCTGGCAGCCAGGAAAACCAGGTGTCGAGCGTCGCATAGGTGCGCTCTGCAATGCCCGCCCGCACCAGGATCTCGCCCAGGAGAACGAAGAGCGGAATGGCGATGAGAAGAAAGCTGTCCGAGGACGAATAGACCATCTGCCCAAGGCCGCGCATCAGCGGCAGCGGCGAGAAGAAGATGTCGAGGCCGAAGCCGAGGATGAAGAGCGCGGCCCCGACCGGAATGGACAGCGCCAGCAGCACGGCAAGGCCGATCGCGACATAGGTGATCATGCCACTTCTCCCGTTTCGGAGGGAATGCCGGTGAGATCCGTGACGAGATTCCACTGCCGCGCCAGGGCGAGAATGACGGTGCAGACCAGCATGAGCGTTGCTGTCATCGCCATCCACGCCCATCCGGCGAACCAGATCACCTGCGGAATCCAGAGCTGGATCGCCATAGGCGTATTGGATCGCGAGCCGCGCTCGACGGATTTCGCAAGGACGTCATAAGCGTAGTAAGCGACGAGGAGGGCGACGCACAGCACGCTCGCAAGCGCGATCACGTCCAGCAGGGCGCGGCCGGGGACGGGTAGCTTCGCATGGACGATGTCGATGCGCACATGGGCACGCTCGACCAGGGCGTAGGAAAAGCCCCAGGTCGCGATGCCGGCCATCACATAGCCTGCAATCTCGTCGGCGCCGCCGACGCGGAAGAAGGCAATGCGGCGGCCGAGCACCTCACAAAGGATGAGGGCGACGGTGATCATCAGGACCACGCCGCAGATGAGCGCGATCCACCGGTTGAGTGTTTTCACGAGATAGGCGATGTGCATCGCCGACCCCGCAAGTGACCTTTGTCCAGACATCACGTCGCCCTCCGTTTCTCGGGGTTACTGCGCGATCGTCACGTCGAAGGCGGCGCCGACGCTCTCGTTCCAGCGCGTGGCCCAGTCGCCGCCGGCGCGTTCCGCCCAGTCGGGCAGGATGGTCTCTTCCAGAACCGACACGGCGCGCGCCTTGTCCTCGTCGGAAAGCTCGACCAGGGTCATGGACGCGGCCTCGCCCGCCGCGCAGTCGCCGCCGGTCAGGCAGGCGATGTCACGCTCCAGCGCACCGCCGGCGTTCGCCCATGCCTTTTCCTCGAACTCGGTCGTGACCTGTTCGGTGAGGAAGGTCTGGACGGCGGGATCGAGACCTTCCCAGACGTCGAGATTGACGGCGGTGATGACCGGGTCCCACCCGCCGAGCGGCAGGTTGACGAGATGAGTCGAGGATTCGAACCAGCCCGACGCATAGCCCGAGCCGGCGCCGGTGACCGCGCAGTCGATGACGCCGCGCTCGAGCGCGCCTGGCACTTCCGAGAACGCCATCGTCACGCCTTCGGCGCCGAGCGCTTCGAGGAAGAGCGACGTCATCCGACCCGATCCGCGGATCTTCTTGCCTTCGAGATCGGCAAGGCTGGCCACCTCTGCGTTGCAGAACACGATCTGGGGCGGGTAGGGCGCGATGGCGAGCGCGTGGGCATTGAAGCGGTCGCGCATGATGTCGGCGACCATCGGCTTTGCGGCTTCCGTCATGCGGCGGGCCGATTCGGCATCGGTGGCGATCAGCGGAACGTCGAGGCCCTCGAGTTCGGGCGCATCGCCGACCGTATAGTCGCCGACCGTCATGCCGATGTCGAACACGCCGTCACCGAGCATACGGTAGACGTCGCCGCCGCTCACGCCCATCTGGTCGAAGGTGGTCATGTTGACCATGATACTGCCGTTGGAAGCGGCCGGGACCGTTTCTTCCCAAAAGCCGCGCTCGAACTGCTGGTAGAGCGGCAGATTGCTCCAGCTCCCGACGACGTTGAGCGTCGTCTCGGGCAAATCCTGAGCCGATGCGGCGAATGCGAGCGGGGCCAGAGCGGCGCCGGCGAGAAGTGTGCGAAGGATGGTTTTCATTTCAGTTCCCCTTGGTCTTGTCGGTTGTGATCATCGGCCGGCGCGTTCGGCCGGCGTGCGTTCAGGCGATCTCCGCTCGAAGGTCGGTCACCAGCATGTGGCCGGGAGCGTGGGTGATCGCGATTTCCGGTCTTGCGTGCCGGATTGCGGTTTGCGGCGTGACGCCGCAGGCCCAGAAGACGGTGACGTCACCTGGGTGAATGACGGGCGCATCGCCGAAATCAGGATTCGCCAGATCGGAAATCCCGATCTGCGCGGGATCGCCGATATGCACAGGCGCACCATGCGCCTGCGGCAGGTGCGAGGACAATATGACCGCGCGAATGGCGTCCTGCGGCCTGAATGAGCGCATCGAGACCACCAGGGGACCGGCGAACGGCCCTGCCGCGACAGTCTGGATATTGGTTTCGTACATCGCGACGTTGCGGCCGGCTTCGATATGGCGCACCGGAATGTCGGCGCGCATCAATGCCGTCTCGAACGAGAACGAACAGCCGAGCACGAAGCTCACGAAGTCGTCGCGCCAGAGCGCGCCAAGGTCGGTGACGGTATCCACGACCACGCCATCCTTGAAAACGTGGTAGCGCGGCGCGTCATAGCGGATGTCGAGATCGGCGCCGAGCGAAGGCAACCGCGGATCGCCGGCTTCCGAAACGCCCAGGATCGGGGCCGGTTTGGGGTTGCGGACGCAAAAGCGCAGGAAGTCGTCGGCATAGGCCGCCGGAAGAATGACGATGTTGCCCTGCTGAAACCCTTCGGCGAGCCCGCTCGTCGGTGCGCTGAACCGGCCTTGCCGGCAGGCGCGCCGCAATTGTGCCGCCGTATCGAAGCGGGGGGTATCGACCGTGTCTCGCATCTGGCTTCGCCTTTTACCGCTGCCTGCGACGCGTCCTGCGCCGCGACGCCAACCTTTGCCAATTAAGTCGTGAGAATGACGATGAGTCGAATTTTTAGTTTTCATCGACTTTGATCAATTTCATTCATCGCGTGGAGCGGCGGCCGGCTGGGCCGTCGACGCCCTTGGCGCAGCCTTCCTGATGTCGATTTATTTATCGATTTTGATCCAAAACGATAATTCGACTTATCGACCGGGATCGACAAGAGTCGCGTCATCTTCAACCGAGGGATGGCGAAGCGATGGCGCAGTGGGATTTCTGGATTGATCGTGGCGGCACGTTCACCGATGTGATCGGCCGCGATCCCGCGGGTATCTTCCATCCGGTCAAGGTGCTCTCCGAAAATCCGGCCGCCTATCGCGATGCGGCCGTCCATGGCATTCGCAAACTCTTGGGATTGCAGCCCGCCGATCCCGTGCCCGCCGGCCTGATCGGCGAGGTGCGCATGGGCACGACCGTTGCGACCAATGCGCTTCTGGAGCGCAAGGGCGAACGGCTCGCGCTGGTGACGACGCGCGGCTTTCGCGATGCCTTGAAGATCGGCTACCAGGAGCGCAAGCACATCTTCGCCACCGAGATCGTCAAGCCCGACGCGCTCTACGACAGGGTGGTAGAGGTCGGCGAACGCGTGCTGGCGGATGGAACGGTCGAGACGCCGCTCGATCCGGAAGCCTTGAGGTTCGAGCTTCTGGCCCTGCGCCAGGAAGGGCATGATGCGGTGGCGATCGTGTTCATGCACGCCTACAAGTTCCCTGCCCACGAGATCGAAGCCGCGCGGATCGCGCGCGAGATCGGCTTCGGCCAGGTGTCCGTCAGTCATGAGGTCTCGCCTCTGATCAAGCTGGTCGGTCGTGGCGACACGACCGTCGTCGACGCCTATCTCTCGCCGGTCCTGCGCCGCTACGTCGCGCAGGTTTCCGACGCGCTCGACGTTCCGCGCACCGGCGCGCGGGTCATGTTCATGATGTCGTCGGGCGGGCTGACCGCAGCCGACCTCTTCCAGGGCAAGGATGCGATCCTGTCCGGCCCGGCGGGCGGCGTGGTGGGGCTTGCCCGCACCGGCGACGCCGCCGGGTTCGACAAGGTCATCGGATTCGACATGGGCGGCACGTCCACCGACGTCGCGCATTTCGACGGCGCGTTCGAACGCGCCTTCGAAACCGAGGTTGCGGGCGTTCGCGTCCGCGCGCCGATGATGCTCATCCACACCGTCGCCGCCGGCGGCGGATCGATCCTCCACTACGATGCGGGCCGGTTCCGCGTCGGGCCGGATTCGGCCGGCGCCAATCCCGGACCGGCCTGTTATCGCAATGGCGGGCCTTTGACCGTCACCGATGCCAATGTGATGCTCGGCAAACTTCTGCCGGAACGCTTCCCGGCGATCTTCGGGCCGCGGCAGGACCAGTCTCTCGACGTGGCGATCGTGCGCGAGAAATTCGAGGATATGGCGCGGCGGATCGGCGATGGCCGCAGCGCCGAGGACGTTGCCGACGGCTTCATCCGCATCGCGGTCGCCAACATGGTCGAGGCGATCAAGAAGATTTCGGTCCAGCGCGGCTATGACGTGACGCGCTATGCACTGAACTGCTTTGGCGGAGCGGGCGGGCAGCACGCCTGCCTCGTGGCGGATGCGCTGGGCATGAAGAATGTACTTCTTCACCCGATGTCCGGCCTGCTTTCGGCCTATGGCATGGGTCTGGCCGACATTCGCGCCACGCGGCAAAAGGCGCTGGGCGTCGCGCTCGACGACGACGCGCCGTCCGCACTCGCCCTGCTTGCGCGCGAACTCGACGCCGAATGCAGCGCGGAACTCGCCGCGCAGGGAATCGCCGAACGGTCGATCACGCGCCATCTGCGCGCCCATATCCGCTATGCGGGAACCGACACGCTGCTTGCCGTCGAGGCGCGCTATCCGCAGACCGACGATGCCAGGCGATTGCGCGCCGGCTTCGAGGAGATTCACCGCCGCCGTTTCGGTTTCATCGCCGAAAACAAGGATCTGGTGATCGAGGCCGTCGAAGTGGAAACGGTCGGCGGCGGCGCGGTCGAGGCGGAGCGCTCAGGCGAGACGGAAATGTCGTCGCCGGCCGTTCCGGCGGCGCAGACGCGGTTTCATTCGCAAGGGGCAGACCACGATGCGGGGATCGTCCTGCGCTCCGACATGGTTCCCGGCCAGTTCGTGACCGGGCCGGCGATCATCGTCGAGGCCAACCAGACGATCGTGATCGAGGATGGCTGGCAGGGGCGCCTGACCGCGCGCGATCACATCGTCCTCGAACGCGTCAAGCCGTTGCCCGCACGGCTGGCGATCGGCTCAAATGCCGATCCCGTCATGCTGGAGATCTTCAACAATCTCTTCATGTCGATCGCCGAGCAGATGGGCGTGACGCTTCAGAACACCGCCTATTCGGTCAACATCAAGGAACGGCTCGACTTCTCCTGCGCCGTCTTTGACGCCGCAGGAAATCTGGTCGCAAACGCGCCGCATATGCCCGTTCATCTGGGCTCGATGGACGCGTCCGTCGCCACAGCGATCCGCGAAAATCCGCTCGTGCATCCGGGCGACGTCTTCCTGATCAACGCGCCCTATAATGGCGGCACGCACCTGCCGGATCTGACGGTCTGCACGCCGGTCTTCGACGCCGACGGGCGCACCATCCGCTTCTGGGTCGCAAGCCGCGGGCACCATGCCGACATCGGCGGGCTCGCGCCCGGCTCGATGTCGCCGCTCGCCACCACGATCGAGGAGGAGGGCGTCTATATCGACAATTTCAAGCTCGTCGACAAAGGCCGCTTTTGCGAGGAGGAACTGGCGCGGCTTCTCACCGGCGCACGCTACCCGGTGCGCAATCTCGTCCAGAACGTCAACGATCTGAAGGCGCAGATCGCGGCCAACGAGAAAGGCGTTTCGGAGCTCGGCCGCATGATCGGGCTGTTCGGCCAGGATGTCGTCGAGGCCTATATGGGCCATGTGCAGGACAATGCCGACGAAAGCGTGCGGCGCGTGCTCGACCGCCTGCCGGATGGGGAATTCACCTATCCGATGGATCAGGGATGCCAGATCAAGGTGCGCGTCACCGTCGATCGCGCGAAGCGGGAGGCGACGGTGGATTTCACCGGCACATCCGCGCAGCGCGCCGACAATTTCAATGCGCCCGCGCCGGTGACGCGGGCTGCCGTCCTCTACGTCTTCCGCCTGCTCGTCGAGGGCGACATTCCCATGAACGCCGGCTGCCTGCGGCCGATCCGCATCGTCGTGCCCGAAAACTCGATGCTGTCGCCAAGCTATCCGGCGGCCGTCGTCGCCGGCAATGTCGAAGTCAGCCAGGCGGTGACCAACTGCCTGTTCGGCGCGACGGGCGCCATGTCGGCTGCGCAGGGGACGATGAACAATCTGACCTTCGGCAATGAGGCGTATCAGTATTACGAGACCATCTGCTCAGGCGCGCCCGCCGGACCCGGCTTTCACGGCGCCGACGCCATCCACACGCACATGACCAACTCGCGGCTCACCGATCCTGAGATACTGGAGACCCGCTTTCCGGTCGTTCTCGAAGATTTCCATATCCGTCAGGGGTCGGGCGGGCGCGGCAGGTGGAATGCCGGCGACGGGACACGGCGCACGATCCGGGCGCTGGAAACGCTGGAATTCGCCGTCCTGTCCGGTCATCGGAAAGTCCAGCCCTTCGGCCTGGCAGGCGGTCGTCCCGGCGAAATCGGAACCAACCATGTCCGCCGCGCATCCGGCGCGATCGAAACGCTGGGCGGTTGCGACCAGACCGTGCTCGAACCGGGCGATGCCTTCGTCATCTCAACGCCGACCGGCGGAGGTTATGGCCGCGAAGGAGGCTGACGACGTCCGGCACGAATTTCGTGCTCCTCCAGACGGGCGCGTCATGCCTATCCCGCGGTTCTATCCGGGATGGGCCGGGGCCGCCTCGTTGCCTTCTATCGACTCCAGATAGGCCACGAAGCTGCGTCCGCCCTCGACGAGATCGGCCCGGAACGCATCGGCAAGCGCCGTAGCGTCCCGCGCCCTTAAGGCGGCGATCACGTTGAGATGCTGGTGAGGGCCGTCATAAGTCGGGTGGCCGTAGGGATAGAGGAGATTGAGCAGCGGGCCGGTCTGCACCCAGAGCCGTTCGAGGATTTCGATGAGCTGCGGCATTTGCGAGCAGCGATAGACGGAGAAATGGAACTCGTAATTGGCCAGGAGCGCGGCCGGATAGTCCTTTTCCTGCTCGGCGGCGATCAGCGAGGCATGGCGCTGTTCGAGGTCGGCGACAAACGCATCGTCGATATGGTGCAGCGCCTTGACGGCGGCGTGCGGCTCCAGAAGCAGGCGGATCTCGCGTAGTTCCATATATTCGCGCAAGGTCAGCCGGCGCACCCGGATGTAATAGCCCGGCTTCATTTCCAGCGCGCCGTCCTGGACGAGTTGCAGCAGCGCTTCGCGCACCGGCGTTTCGCTGGTGCCGAGGCTTTGCGCCAGGTCGCGGATCTTCAAGCGGTCGCCCGGTTTGAGTCGTGCCGACATGAGTTGATATTTGAGACGCTGATAAATCTGGGCCGACAGGCTCTGCGACTGGATGTCGGTCTGTCCGTTCATCAATGGGCGTTCCTCTGTGGCCGGCGCGCGTTCGCGTCTATATCCGGTTAGATCGAATCGGCCTGCCGGTCCAGCTTGGCCGTTCGTCCAGAGCGCTTGTACTTTCAAAGATACATGATATATCAAACGAAACCAAGCGACAGGGTCCTCGGCACGATGCATCAGGCAAACGATATCGACATGCAGTTGCGCCGTCGCGCGCAGGCGGTCATTCCGGGCGGCATGTGGGGCCACCAGCATGTCCAGCGCCTGCCGGAAGGATATCCGCAATATTTCACGCGCGGCGAGGGCTGCCGGACATGGGACGCCAACGGGCGCGCCTATATCGACTATCTGTGCGCCTGGGGCCCGATGATCCTCGGCTACAATGATCCCGACGTCGAGGAGGCGGCCGCCCGTCAGAGGTTGGAGGGCGACGGCCTCAACGGCCCGACGCCGCTGCTCGTGGACCTTGCGGAACTCATGGTCGAGACCGTGCCGCACGCGGACTGGGCGTTGTTTTCCAAGAACGGCACCGACGCCACCACCGCCTGCGTGACGATCGCGCGCGCCGGCACCGGCCGCCGCAAGATCCTCGTCGCCCGCGGCGCCTATCACGGGGCGATTCCGTGGTGCTCGCCCTCGGTCGCGGGTGTCACCGAGGAAGACCGCGCTCATCTCGTCACCTACGATTACAACGACGTCGCCAGTCTCGAGGCGGCGGTTGACGAGGCGGGTGCGGATCTTGCCGGCATCATCGTCTCCGCGTTCAAGCACGACCTCGGCAAGGAACACGTCCTGCCGACCCGCGAATTCGCGGCCCGCGCGCGCGAACTGGCGACACGAGCCGATGCGGCGCTGATCGTCGACGACGTGCGCGCCGGCTTCCGGCTCGATCTCGGCGGAAGCTGGGAACTGGTCGGCGTCCGGCCCGACCTTTCGGCCTGGAGCAAGGCCATCGCCAATGGACACGCGCTTGCCGCCGTGACCGGCAGCGACCGTTTCCGGCAGGCGGCGACGCAGATATTCACCACCGGCTCCTTCTGGACGGCCGGCGTGTCGATGGCGGCCTCGATCGCCACGATCCACAAGTTGCGCGACACTGGCGCGGTTTCGCATATGCAGGCGATGGGCCAGCGATTGCGCGACGGATTGCAAGGACAGGCGGACAAGCTTGGTTTCAGGCTTCGCCAGAGCGGTCCGGCGCAGATGCCGGTCCTCCTTTTTGAAGGCGACGACGACCGGCGCATCGGTAACCGCTTCTGTCTCGAAGCGCTCGAGCGCGGCGTCTATTTCCACCCGACCCACACGATGTTCCTGTCGGCGGCCCATACGGGCGCAATCATCGACGAAACGCTGGAAATCACCGCCGAAGCCCTGCGCGCCACGGCCGATGCGATCGATCATGAGACGATGCGCGCGACGGGCAGTTGACCATCGATGCGTAAAATATATCATGTATCTGAAAGGAAGCAGCATGACGGCTGAACGGGACGATCGCCGCAACCTGTCGGTGGAGCACCTTGCCGACCGCGCCAAGTTCGTGCGCCTCGAAACGCTTCGGCTGACGCGCATTGCCGGCGCAGGGCACTATTCCAGCACGTTTTCCTGCGCCGAACTCTTCGCCGCGCTCTATTACGGTCATCTGCGTCTCGATCCGCAAAACCCGTCCTGGCCGGATCGCGACCGTTTCGTCCTGTCGAAGGGCCACGCCGCCATCGGGCTCTATCCGGTTCTCGCCGATCTCGGTTTCTACCCGCCGTCGAAGCTCGATGATTTCACCCGGCTCGGCAGCGCCTTCGGTGACCATCCGGACATGAAGAAGATCCCCGGCGTCGACTTCTCGTCGGGCTCGCTCGGTCACGGCCTGTCGGTCGCGCTCGGCATGGCGCTCGCCGGCCGCGTGACGGGGCGTGGCTACCGCACTTACTGTATGCTCGGCGACGGCGAGCTCAACGAGGGCCAGATCTGGGAAGCGGCGATGGCGGCCGGCCACTACAAGCTCCAGGGTCTCGTCGCCATCGTCGACCGCAACCAATTGTCCATCGACGGGCCGACCGAAAAGGTGATGTCCGTCGAGCCCATCGACGAGCGCTTTCGCGCCTTCGGCTGGGACGTCCATCGCATCGACGGCCACGACCTGTCCGCGATCATGGAGACGCTCGGCGCGCTGAAGCCCGCAGGTCACGGCAAGCCGCAGATGATCGTCGCCGATACCATCAAGGGGCGAGGGGTCAAATATATGGAACTGTCGCTCGACTGGCATGTCGGCAACCTCGTCGGCCAGGACTATGACGACGCCTTCGCCGAGATCGAGGCCGGGCTGAAGCCGCGCGAACGGGAGGACGCATGATGGGCGCCGCCGACAATCTGGGCCAGGACCAGAGCACGCTCTTTCGCGGCAACGACACCGAACTGCGCCTGAAGGACGAGAAATCCGTCCGTGGCACGCCGGCCAAGTCCATGCCCGCCTTCGTGCTGGGCGAGGAACTGGCGGACCTTGCCGAGACCGATCCGCGCATCGTCGTGGCGACCGCCGACCTCGCCAATTCCAGCCGCACGCGTGATTTCGCCAACCGCCACCCGGACCGCTTCCTTGATTTCGGCATCGCCGAGCGCAACATGATCACGGCCGCCGCAGGTATGGCGTCCTGCGAGCTGATCCCTTACGTCGCGACCTTCGCCTCCTTTTCGGGCATCCTCGCCGCCGAGGCGATCAAGACCGACTGTGCCTATCCGAAGATGAAGGTGCGCATTCTCGGCCATCATTCGGGCATCTCGATGGGCTTTTACGGCACCAGCCATCATGCGACCGAAGATCTCGGCATGATGCGCACCATCGCCGACCTGACGGTCGTCTGCGCGGCGGACGCAAACCAGTTGCGCGCCATCCTGCGCGCCTCGGTCGAACATCCGGGCGCGATTTATATCCGGCTCGGCCGCGGCCGCGATGCGCCCGTTTATGACGAGGTTCCGGCCGATTTCGCCTTCGGCAAGGCGGCGACGCTGCGCGAGGGCAGGGACCTCACCATCATCGCCACCGGCTCGCAGGTCCATGCTTCGCTCGCAGCGGCGGACCGGCTGGCCGCCGAGGGGATCGGCGTGCGCGTCGTCGACATGCACACAATCAAGCCCCTCGACGCCGACGCCGTGCGCGCTGCCGCGCGCGAGACCGGCGCGATCCTCACCGTCGAGGAGCACAATGTCGTCGGCGGTCTCGGCTCGGCCGTCGCCGAAGTGCTCGTCGACGAAGCACGCGTCCCCTTCCGCCGCCATGGCGTCATGGACGAATTCTCGCTGATCGGACCGCCCGCAGCGCTCTACGCACATTATCGGCTCGACGCCGACGGGGTGACGGAAGTCGCCCGCGACCTTCTTCAAGCAAGGGGCTGAAGACAGACGGAATGGGCTTTGCCAGAACGACAACAAGCATTTCGGCAAAGCCTTTTTCGATTTCGCAAATTCGCTTCAATGGGAGACTGGAATGAAACCGCATCGACCCGGACTTCTTGGCGCCGCATCCGCGGCCGCCCTTGCCTTCACCACGGCGCTCGTCGCGCCGGCTGCCGCGCAGGACCAGCCGCTGGTCATCGCGCGCAATCTCGAGATCAACTCGCTCGATCCGCATCGCGCCTTTTGCGACACCTGCCAGATCTATCTGAGCGCAGCCTATCAGGGCCTCGTGAAGCTCGGCCCGGACGAGAAATCCGTCGTTCCCTCGCTCGCCACCGAATGGGCGGCGAATGACGACCAGACGCAGTTCACCTTCACGCTTGCCGCCGATGCCGTCTTCTCCGACGGCAGCCCTGTCGAGGCCAAGGACGTCAAGTGGACCTTCGAGCGCCTGAAGAACATTCAGGGCGACCCGTCCTTCATGATGGCGGGCGTCAGCTCCATCGAGACGCCGGACGACAAGACCGTCGTCGTCAACATGGAAAATCCGAACTCCGAGTTCATGGGCATTCTCGCCGCTCCCTATGTCGGCATCATCAACAGCGACGTTGCGAGCGAGAACGGTGCGTCTGCCGGCGAGGACGCGGCGACGGCGGACCAGGCCGAAACCTGGTTCCTCGCCAATTCGGCCGGCAGCGGCCCTTATGTGCTCGACACCTACCGGCCGGACGACGAACTGCGCTTCGTGCGCAACGAGAATTACTGGCAGGACGCAGCGCCGATCGGCGAGATCGTCATCGATCAGGTCGCGGATGCGGTCAGCCAGGCGCAGATGCTGCAAAGCGGGCAGGCGGACATCGCCATGCAGGTCGATCCGGACACGGCGTCGACCATCAATTCGCCCGACATCACCATCGAGACCGTCCCGTCCTACAACTTCATCTATGTGATGTTCTCGCCCGGCGCCGAAGGCAACCAGGTGCCGCTCGACCTCGAAGTGCGCCAGGCGCTCGCCTACGCGATCGACTATCAGGGCATCATCGATTTTACGGTCGGCGGCGAGGGCCAGATGCAGGCCTCGCCCATCCCGAACGGCTTTCCCGGCACCGAGGGCCTGCCGATGCCCGAGGAAAACCTCGACAAGGCGCGCGAGCTTTTGGCCGCAAAGGGGCTTGAAGACGGCTTCGCGGTCGACGTCACCGTCGCCTCGATGAACGTCTACGGCGTCGACCTCGCGCTCCTGATGCAGAAGATCCAGCAGGATTTCGCCCGCATCAACGTGACTATCAACATCCAGCCGGTGGCCTCGGCCGTCTGGCGCGAGCAGATCGCCAATCCCGGCATTCCCTTCTCCGCCCGCTTCTACGCGCCCGACTATTACGGTTCGGCGCAGTACGTCCAGTTCTTCGGCATGATCCCGGATTCCTGGTGGGAGCGGAACGCCAGCGGCCAGGGCAAGGTCGATCTCGTCAACCAGAGGCAGGTCGATCTCCTGCAACAGGCGCTCGCCTCATCGGGCGAGGAGATGGAAAAGGCCTATCACGAGATTGCGCTGGAGATGATCAACGACCGCATCATCGTGCCCGTCGTCAGCCCAAATCTGGTCTTGGCCTATAGAAGCGAGATCGAAGGGGTGCGCTATAGTGCGTGCTGCAACCTGCCGCTGGCGGAAATCAGCCGCAAGTAGCGCCACCGCCGGAACGAGGCATCGCGATGCTGGCTTATATTGCAAGACGCCTGATCGCGATGCCGCTCCTGCTTCTGGGCGTCATCACCGTCGCCTTCCTGCTCTCGCACTTCACCTCCGCCGACCCGCTCACCTCCATCATCGGCGAACGGCAGATGAACAATCCGGCGGTGGTCGAGGCGGCGCGGGCAAGGTGGGGCCTCGACCGCTCCCTGCCCGAGCAATACCTCGTCTACCTGAAAAACCTTCTGACGGGTGATTTCGGAACGTCCTTCCGCACCCGCCAGCCGGTTGCCCAGGACCTTCTGGTCCGCCTGCCGGCAACGCTCGAACTCGTCATCGCGGCCATGATCGTCGGCACGGTCTTCGGCGTCGCGCTCGGCGTCATCGCCGCGCGATTCCAGAACCGCACGCCGGACAATCTCGCCCGTCTCTTCGCGCTCTTCGGCTCGTCCGTCCCGGTCTTCTGGTCCGGTCTCGTCGTGCTTTTCATCTTCTCCGTGCAGCTTGGCTGGCTGCCGGGGCCGGGGCGCATCGGCAGCCGCATGTCGGCGCCCGAATTCGTCACCGGCTTTTATACGATCGACACGCTGGTCGCCGGCGACTGGATCGGGTTCCGCAGCGTTCTGGCGCAACTCGTCCTGCCGGCGAGCGTTCTCGGCTGGACGGTGACCGGCATCGTCTCGCGCATGGTTCGCGCCTCGATGCTCGACGTGCTCAACCAGGAATACATCCTCGCCGCGCGTGCCAAGGGGGCAGGGCAATTGCGCATCCTCTTCCATCACGCGCTGCGCAACGCCATGCTGCCCACGCTGACGATCATCGGCTTTTCCTTCGCCTACCTGATCACCGGCGCGATCCTGACCGAGACCATCTTCTCGTGGCCGGGCATCGGCTCCTATGCGGTTTCGGCCGCACGCGGGCTCGACCATCCGGCAATAATCGGCGTCACCATCGTCGGCGGCGCGGCCTTCCTCGTCACCAATCTTTTGACCGACATCGCCTATGCGCTCGTCGATCCGCGCGTGAAGATCGGCGCGAGGGCGGCGGCATGAGCGACATCGCGCATCGCACCCGCCAGTTCGCGCTGCCGCACTGGGCGACGCTGCCGGTGATCCTCGGCGGGTTCATCGTCGGCGCATGGATCGTCATCGGCTTCACCGTGCCATTCTGGACCCCCTACGATCCGACCACGCTTGCCGCAATGCGCTTCCTGCCGCCCGGCGCCGATCACTGGCTCGGTACGGACGCGCTGGGCCGCGACGTCTTCACGCGCACGCTCTACGGCGTGCGCCATTCGCTGCCGATCGCCGCCGCCGTCATCGCCTGCGCCGTTCTCATCGGCTGCACGCTGGGCGCGATTGCCGGCTTCGTCGGCGGGCTCGTCGACGAGGCGATCATGCGGCTCGTCGACGTCACACTGTCCTTCCCGCCGATCCTGCTCGCCATGGCGGTCACGGCCGCGCTCGGACCAGGGCTCGGCAACGCCGCCATCGCCATGGTCATCGTCTGGTGGCCGATCTATGCGCGGCTGATGCGCGCGCAGGTGCTGGCCGTGCGCGAGCGCGAGCATGTCGAGGCGGCGATCGCGTCGGGGGCGCGACCCTCGCGCGTGCTGTTCAAGCACATCCTGCCGCTGTGCTGGAGCCCGATCATCGTCAATGCGACCATGGATTTCGGCCAGGTGATCCTGCTTGCCGCAAGCCTGTCCTTCATCGGTTTAGGCGCTGTGCCGCCGACGCCCGAATGGGGCCAGATGATCTCCGACGGCGCACTGCACTTTTATCGCTGGTGGATCGCCGCCGGTCCGGGCCTTGCCATCCTCACCATCGTGCTCGGCTTCAACTTCCTCGGCGACGGCCTGCGCGACCTGCTCGATCCGAGGTCGCGATGACCGCGCCCTTGCTCCAGATACGTGACCTGCAAGTGTCGTTCGCCGGCCACGGCCATGGCCGGTTGCAGGCCGTTCGCGGTGTCGATCTCGATGTCGAGAAGGGTGAACTTCACGGCGTCGTCGGCGAATCCGGTTCCGGCAAGAGTGTGAGCATGATGGCGGTCATGGGCCTTCTCTCGCCCAGTGCCCGCGTCACCGGTTCGGTCAGGCTCGACGGCGAGGAGCTGATCGGCAAGTCCGAACGCGCCATGCGCCGGATTCGCGGTGCACGCATCGGCTACATCTTCCAGGACCCGATGACGGCGCTCAATCCGCTGCTGACGGTCGGCGAGCAGGTTTCCGAGGCGATCCGCCTGCACGAGCGCAAGATCACCCGCCGCAGCGCCGATGCGCGCGCTGTCGATCTCTTGCGGCTCGTCGCTATCCCCGTCCCTGAACGCCGCGCCCTGCAATATCCGCACGAATTCTCCGGCGGGATGCGCCAGAGGGCGGTCATCGCCATGGCGATGGCGAACGAGCCCTCGCTTTTGATCGCTGACGAACCGACGACGGCGCTGGACGTGACGATCCAGGCGCAGATCATGGAACTGCTCGAAAGGCTGCGGGCGGAAAAAGGCGTCGGGCTGGTCCTCGTCACGCATGATTTGGGCGTCGTCGCCGGCGCGGCGAGCGCCGTGTCGATCATGTATAGCGGCCATGTCGTCGAGCAGGGCCATGTCGACGCCGTGTTCGCCTGGCCGCGCCATCCCTATACGCGCGGCCTTCTTGCAAGCCTGCCGCAGCTTGACCGTCCGACGTCGCGGCTGACGGCCATTGCCGGCGCGCCGCCGCCGATCGCGATGCGGCCTAAAGGTTGCGCCTTCCATCCGCGCTGCCCGCTCGCCATCGAGCGCTGCCGCATCGAGGCGCCGACCCTGCGTGCTATCGGCAACAGCAAGAGCGCCTGCCACCGCGCCGAGGAGTTGCGCCCGCTCGAAGCCACGACCGATGAGGCCCTGAATGCTGGCGCGTGACCCGATCGTTCCGGCCGCAGGCCTTGCCGGAAGCCAACCGCCGCTCCTATCCGTCGAAGGGCTGGTCAAGGAGTTTCCTGTCGGCAAGGGCTTCTTCGGCGGCGCCACCGGCCATGTCCGCGCCGTATCCGGCGTTTCGTTCGAGGTGCGTCGCGGCGAGACGCTCGGCCTCGTGGGGGAATCCGGCTGCGGAAAATCGACGCTGGCGCGCTGCGTCGCGCGCCTGATGCGTCCGACCGCCGGCAAGATGGTCTTCGACGGCACCGATCTCGCCGCGCTTGATCAGAACGAGATGCGTCCCTTGCGCCAGCGCCTGCAATTCGTCTTTCAGGACCCGCACGCATCGCTGCATCCGCGCATGACGACGCGCCAGATCGTCGCCGAGCCGCTGCGGATGACCGCGATGACGAAGATCGAGCGCAACGCCCGCGTCGACGAACTGCTCGATCTCGTCAAGCTCGACCGTGCCCATGCGGATCGCTATCCGCACCAGTTCTCCGGCGGCCAGCGCCAGCGCATCGGCATCGCCCGCGCGCTGGCGCTCAACCCCGAACTGATCATCCTCGACGAACCGGTCTCCGCGCTTGACGTATCGATTCAGGCCGGCGTGCTCAATCTCCTGAAGGATCTGCAGGAGATGCTTGGACTTTCATACCTCTTCATCGCGCATGACCTGTCGGTCATTCATCACCTTTGCGATCGCGTTGCGGTGATGTATCTCGGCAAGATCGTCGAGATCGCCGGCCGCGACGAGATTTACGCCAATCCGCGCCATCCTTACACGCAGGCGCTTTTGTCCGCCGTCCCGGTGCCCGATCCCGCCCGCGAGCGGGCGCGCCGGCGTATTCTTATCTCGGGCGACGTCCCAAGCCCGGCCGATCCCCCTTCCGGCTGCCGTTTCCGCACGCGCTGCCCGCGCGCGCAAAGGCGGTGCGCCGAGACCGAGCCGGCGCCAAGGCGCGAGGGCGGAGGCAGCCTCTTTGCCTGTCACTTCCCGGTCGGAACGCCCGCTGGCTGATCGCCTTGGCCTCGGGAATCTTCTTCCGGTTGGGATCGATCGGGACCTGCATCCATTGGCGATCGCTTTGTTGCAGCCATCAGAGAAACGAAGGTGAGCGGGTAGGTGCATGGGGATCGGGCTTTGATCTGCCTGGCTGCCGGAACAGGCGCCCGATGTTCACGGACCGGCCGTCTGCCGGGCTCCTCGGTGTGACGACGGTTGGCGCCGCGACCGCTTTCGGCGCGATCTCCGGCTCTTCCGCCGCGCAGGGCTCTCGCCTGCCCTTTTAGGCCGCCTTGCCGGCGAGAACCCCTTTTGCGATGGTGATGAATTCGGCATCGTCGAGAATGTCGCGCTTGGCAATGCCCTTGGTCTTCACCGCGCCCAGGATCTCGGCGACCTGTTCGTCGGACGCATTGCCCAGCTTGTGCTCGGCCAGCTTGTAGAGAATCGACGCCTTGCCGCTCTTCTTGCCAAGCACGATCTCGCCGGAACGGCCCGTCAGTTGCGGGTGGGTGCCGAACATGACGAGCGGATCATCCACGACAAAATTGACGCCGATACCGGATTCGCGCGTGAAGTTCGAGGCGCCCAGGATCGGCTTGTTGCGTGCGATCGGCACATTGGCCTCGCGAGAGAGCAGTTCGCCAAGCTCCACCAGCTTGTCGAGCTTGTAGGGCGTGTCGTAGCCGTAGAGGACGTGCAGCGCGAGCATCAGTTCTTCGAGCGCTGCGTTGCCGGTGCGCTCCCCGAGGCCGTTGCCGCCGCTGTGGACCACGTCGGCTCCGGCGGTGACGGCCGCAAGCTCGGTCGCAACGCCCATGCCGAAATCATTGTGCGTGTGGATTTCGACGCTGAGATCGTTGGTCATCTCCTTGACCCAGCGCACCATGTACCTGATAGCCTCGGGCGTGGCGCAGCCCATCGTGTCGACGATGCCGATCGAATCCGGCGGCGACATCTCCATGATCCCCTTGCACAGGTTTTCCAGATCATCGGGCCGCGCGCGGGTGGTGTCGTAGGGAAAGAAGACGGCATAGAGGCCGTTCTCGCGTGCGTAGTTGATGACAGGCACCGACTTTTCAAGCACATCCTTCCAGGTCCAACCGAACTGTGTCTTCAGTTTTGGGTAGCCTATCGGCACCTCAATGATCACGCCCTGGGCGCCACACTGCAGCGCCATGTCGATGTCCTGCTTCATCGCGCGTGCGAAAGTGAAGATCTTCGAGCGCAGGCCGAGCTTGGAGATCTCTGTGATAGCCTCCTGGTCCTGGGGCGATACGGCGGGCATACCTGCCTCGATGCGATCGACGCCGACTTCGTCAAGCTTTTGCGCAATGCGGATCTTTGCGTCGACCGTGAAGACGACACCTGGTGTCTGCTCGCCATCGCGAAGCGTTGCGTCGTGGATTTCGACCTTCGGCGGCAGGTCAAGCGTCTTCAACACCTCGGGCACGAAATTGTAGGGGCTGACCCACCAGCGTCCATCCTCGATATGGTTCGATCTCATCTGACGTCCTTCGCTCACTTTCAGAATTGAAATCGATGTTTTTCACAATTAGGTAGAAATATCAACTTTTCTTATCGTCGACGTGCTACCGTGCGGCAGGCGTGATGCCGGTGGACAGGCGGACGGCGACAACAATAAACGCCATGGAGGCATCCAGGTGATACAGGCGCTGCAAAAGGCCCGTGGTGAAGACGGTGGACGTTTCGCCCCGGTCTCGCTTTTCAACGACATTGTAGGATCGATTGCCGAGCGCGGCATGGCGTTCATCGACACGGCGCGCTTTCGTCGGGAACTCGAGCCTGTGGCTCGTCTGGTGAGTCTTTGTGAGATGCTGCTTGGCACAAAGGGAGAAGCGTCGGGTATAGCGCTGGCATCCGAAGCGCTCAGGCTCTACCAGCATCTCCCGCTGCATGACCGTCATGCCTTCTTCAGGCGCGTGGCGGAGAATTTCGGGCCGGACCGGGCGCGTGTCGAGCGGGCGATCGAGGCGTATTCGTCTCGTCCCGACGCTTCGACGCTGGCCGAACTGACCAACGCTGCCAAGCCGCGTAGCCGCGAATTGATCGAACGGCTGAACCAGATGCCCGATGCCGCCCTGGCGCTCGTGCGGATGCGTGCCGAACTCATCGCCATCCGGCGCGAAAGCGACGGGCTTTCCGAACTCGACAACTGCTTTGCCGATCTCTTCTCCTCATGGTTCAATCGGGGATTTCTCGAATTGCGCCACATCGACTGGAATGCGCCGGCCGATATTCTGGAAAAGATCATCCAGTACGAGGCGGTCCACGAGATCGAGGGTTGGGAAGACCTTCGCCGCCGGGTGACGCCTGCCGATCGCCGCGTCTATGGCTTCTTCCACCCGCGGCTCGGCAACGAGCCCCTGATCTTCGTCGAAGTCGCTCTCGTCGGCTCCGTAGCCGATGCGATTGGCCCTCTCCTGGCCAAGGATCGCCGGGAGGAATCGCCGACTTCGGCAACGACGGCGGTGTTCTATTCGATCTCGAACTGCCAGGCGGGGCTCGTCGGCATCCCGCTCGGCAGCTTCCTCATCAAGCAGGTCGTCTCGGATCTCAAGATTGCGTTCCCACGCCTCCAGAGCTTCGTCACGCTATCTCCCGTGCCCTCGTTCCAGCGCTGGCTCAGGAAGCGGATCGAAAGAAAGATCATTGTGCTGCCTGAGCAAATCGCCGGCTGGGCCGAACTCGAGAAGGCCGTCTCGGATGAAACGGCTCCCGGTCGGGCCGAAGCCGAGTCATTCTTGAAGCAATCGCTGGCGCACTATCTGCTCTTCGAAAAGGATGCGAAAAAGCGTCCGCTAGATCCGGTCGCTCGGTTCCATCTTGGCAATGGGGCGCGGTTGGAGCGGGTGAATTTTGCAGCCGACAAAAGCGCCAAGGCGCGCGGAAATGCTCTAGGCATGATGGTCAACTACAACTACGCCTTTGCCGAGATCGAAGCCAATCACGAGCAATTCGTCAGTGGTGGAGGGATTGCAGCATCTGCTGCCGTAAGCCGGCTGGCGAGATCGCTGAAGTTGGATAAGCATGACGACTGAGAACAACGGTCGAGGACGAAGCGGGCTGTCGTTGATCCGAGGGGGGAAGATGTCGCAGACAGAGAAGTCAACATACGGGTCCGAAGACGCGATCGCGGCCACAGAAGATCGCGAATCCTTGACGAGCCGGCTGCATGTTCTCATCCGCAAGGACATCATCATGGGCGTGCTGGAGCCCGGCAGCAAGCTCAAGATCGAGGATCTGCGAAAGCGTTATGATTCGGGCGCGAGTCCGGTCCGCGAGGCGCTCAGCCTCCTGACGTCGAACCGTCTGGTCGAGCGCATTGATCAGCGCGGCTTCAGGGTCACGCCGATCGGGCTCGATGAGTTCGACGAGCTGTTGAAGACGCGTTGCTGGCTGGAAGAACGTGCCTTGCGCGAATCGATCGCGAACGGAAGCACGCGCTGGGAGGAAGAACTGGTCATCGCGACCTTCAGGTTGTCGCGGATGCCCCGAGGCTTGGGCGCGGAGGTCCAGAAGACGAGCGAGGACTGGGAAGCTCTGCACAAGAGTTATCACATGCTGCTCTTGTCGCAGTGCCGCTCGCGCTTCCTCGTCGACATTTGCGATGATCTCTATGATCACAATGTCCGATACAGGCAGGCCGCTCGTGGTGCGGCCTATCCGGAGCGTGACGTGAAGGCCGAGCATGACGCCATCACTGACGCCGTCCTCCATCGCGACGCCGATCTGGCCGTGTCACGCCTGATCGAACATTATCGGGCAACCGGCATGTTCCTGCGCAAGGAGCTTTCCTGAACAAGGAGCAAGCGGCCATGCCGCTTGCTCGGCCGCTCAAGCATTTGCAGCAGACGGGCTGTTCTTGTAGAGAGCGGATAGCCTGTGACCTTCCGAAAGCCTTGAACCGGGATAGAAGGCCACTGCAAAGGAATGGCGGGCCTGGGCCCGATTCAGCCAGTCCGTCACGGCCGGGAAGTCTTCGCTCCAGATATCGGACATGCCCAGATCGTCTATCCGGTCGATCAGGGGCAGCGCCACGCAGTCGGCAAGCGAGAAAGCGTCACCGGCAAGCCATGGTCCCTTCTCCATTGCCGCCTGGATACGCTTGCAGGTCAGGGTCATCTGGTCGATCGATTCCTGGATCGCATCGACGCCGAAGCCGTTCTCCGACATCTTCAGATAGAAATGCTTGCGCAGCGGTCGCGGGCCGGCCTGCTGCTCGACGAAATCGTCGTGCGTCAGGCCTTCGAAGCGCGGCAGGAAAGCGATGTTGAAGGATGGCACGCGAACTGCGTAGGTCGGCACCTCTTCCAGGAAGCGCATCCAGGCTCTGACGCGTGCCCGCACAATGGGATTGCCCCCGGACAGGGCTGGCTGCGGGAACACCTCGTCGAGATATTCGCAGATGACGCTGGAATCGATGATCGACTGTCCGTCATGCACGAGCGTTGGAACCACGCCATTCGGGTTGATCGCCAGATAATCGGCGGTCAGGTGCCCTTTTTTCGCCAGGTCGATGAGGTGGCTGTCATAGTCCAGACCCTTTTCGGCCAGAACCAGCCGCACCTTCTGGCTGCAAGTGGAGTGATGTGCGTGGTAGAGTGCGAGAGTCATTTCTGGCCCTCCACGCCGTCGATGAGCACGAATGCGATCGTACAGGGTTCGTCGAACTGGTTCGACCATGCATGGTTGGTGCCGCGCTGGATGACGACGTCGCCAGTTGCAAGCTCGACCTCCGAATCATCCATCAGCATCTTGATGCGGCCGGTCAGGATGACGGCGTAGTCGACGCTGTTGGTGCGATGCATGAAGGGATGGCGGGCATTCTTCACGACGTTGTGGCCAGCGCCCATTTCGGCAAATGCTGCCGCGCCGTCGAGAGTCGCCAGAACTTCGGGATCTTCCGGCTCGAACATCACGTAGCGGAACACGCTGCCATTCGTTGGCGGGTGCAGCACAAACGGGCCATCGACCGTCTCTTCGGGACCGGCGTAGTGTGCGGGCGTCTCGAACGTCTGCCACAGATTGGTCAGCGTGACGCCTGGACGGTTCGGACGCTTCAGGATGTTTGTCGCGATCTGGTCGGAGATCACGATAGCCTTGTTGTCCGCGTCATGACCTGTAACGACGCGACGGATTCCATTCTTCATTAAGCGCCTCCCTTGATCGCCGGACCATAATCAAGCTCGCTGGCCACGGCAATAAAAATATCGATTTATCGATAATGTTAACATTAATATCGATTGACGGGTGGGAGTGCAGGGGCTACGCAGAATGCAAAAAGGGTGTCGCTCATGGCCAAGCTCCGCATCTCGATCTTCAAGAACGCCGCTACCCTGCCGCTGGAGGTCGCCGACCGCAAAGGCTTTTTCACTCACGAAGGTCTCGACGTTGCCGTCACGTCGACAACCAGCTCGGTTGAACAGATGACGGGCGTGATTGATGGCCGTTACGAGATTGCCGCTACCGCGATCGATAATGTGATCGCCTATAATGAAGGACAGGGACCAGCCAGAACGGAGCGCGAAGCCCGGATCAAGGTATTTCTCGGAAATGCCGGCTACCGGCTGCCGCTCGTCGTTCACTCAACGATCCGCGATTTCCGCGAGTTGAAAGGCGGGGTCATTGCGGTGGACGCCATCTCGACCGGCTTTGCGTTTCTCCTGCGTGACATGCTTGCCGAAAACGGGCTTGGCGAAGGCGATTACGAGTTCGTCTCCTGCGGTGCGCCGAAGGAACGGTGGGAGGCGCTGAGAACCGGCAAGGCTCGCGCCGCGCTTCTCAATGAGCACTTCGCCCGCATCGCAATGTCATCGGGCTGCCGTATCCTGAAGAGCGATCCCGATCCCTGGGATGGCTACCAGGGCAACGTCTACTGCGCCCAGGCGGCCGTGCTCGATGAAAATTCGGAGGCCATCGACGCCTTCGTCCGCGCCAAGCTCAAGGCCGTCGACTTCACGCTCGACCCTGCCAATCTGGATGAACTGACCGAATTACTCTGCCTTCACATCGAAGGCATTGGCCGCACGGATGCGCGGGACGCCGTGATCGGCCTGCAACAAAGCCAGTCGGTCCTCGTGCGCGGCCTGCCCGTTTCGCGAATGGGCACCGAAAAGGTTATGCGACTTCGCGAGCGCTATGCAGGTCAGCGTTTGCGTCTTTCCCTGGAGCAGCACTTCCTGCCATCCATGCAACTCGCTTCCTGATCGCAAGGAGGTTCCGCGATGGCAGAGGTCTCGTTTCGCCTGAAGGATGAGGCAGTCAAGCTCGATGTTTCCGGCGATCGGACCCTGCTCAGCGTTCTGCGCAACGAGTTCGATCGCGTCGAGGTCAGGCAGGGCTGCGAAACCGGTCATTGCGGCGCCTGCACCGTTCTGGTCGACGGCCGACCTGTCCAGTCGTGCCAGATCAAGGCCGCTTCCATCGATGGCGGCACCGTCGAGACGGTTGCCGATCTTGGGCGTGACCCGATCGGCGCGATCTTGCAGTCAGCCTTTTCCGATGCTGCCGCCTCGCAATGCGGCTACTGCATCTCCGGCATCGTCGTGACGCTTTACGCCTCCCTTAAGGACGGGCTTTCGCGTGATGATGCGCTCGCGAGCCTTGGCGCGCATCGCTGTCGATGCGGGTCACAGCTCCGCATACTGGATGCCTTCGAACGCGCACGAGGACGGCTGACAGCAGGAGCGCAAGCCTGATGAACGTCAGCCTTGCCGCCAACCCCCATCTCGTCGACTGGATTGCTGTCGATCCCGACGAGGATCGGCTGCGGGTCTTCACGGGGAAAGTCGAGCTTGGCCAGCAGATTCATCACGCGCTGCGGCTTGTCGTGGCGGGAGAACTGGAGTTGCCGCCATCCTGCATTGACGTCTTGCCGGTCTCGACAGGCGACAGTCCGGAGGAAGGGCTGACGGCCGGTAGCCTTTCCGTTGCCCAAAGTGGCGGTGCGCTGGCTGCGGCGGCTGTCACGCTGCGCCGTCTTGCAGCAAAGGCGGCTGCGGAACGGATCGGGAGCGCTGACTTGAAGCTCTCCAGCGGACGCTTCTTGGGGCGTGAGGGCGGGGAGGGCGTCTGCTTCTTCGAATGCGCCCGGCTGGTTTCCGGATCGGCCGAGGTTGAAGCGCTGCCCCCCGATCATCGCTGGGCGAGGCAATTCGAAGATGCTTCCAACGATGCCTACCGTGCTGCCGCGAGCGGCCAACTGCGCTTCATCCAGGATCTGAAGCCTGCGGGCCTGCTTCATGCCCGCGCCCTTCGAAATGGCAACCCGCTTGTCGAGGCCGATCTCGAGACCATTGGCGCCATTCGTGGCATTAAGCACGTTGTTCGCGACGGCGGCTTCATCGCCATCGTCTGCGACAGCGACGCGGCACTTAGCCAGGGCGCGACGGCGGCAGAACGCGCGATCAAGCGAAAGAACATCCGGAGCGGGGATCATGATGGACCCGTCGAGAACTGGATTAAGTCGTCTTCACGCCTGACGAACTTTGCGCACCGCTCCACGCGTGCGCCGTCCAGCAACGAGCTTCAGGTCCAGATCTCGGTAAGCCGGCCGTTTCTGCTCCACGCCTCGATCGCGCCTTCCTGCGGGCTTGCGCGCTACAGGGATGGACGGCTCGAGGTGTGGACGCATTCGCAGGGCATTTTCGCCCTGCGCGATGTTCTTGCAGCGAGGCTGGGGCTGTCCCAGGATATGGTCATCGTCCACCATGTCCGATCGGCGGGCTGTTATGGCCACAACGCAGCCGACGATGCAGCCGCCGACGCCGCACTCGTTGCGTTCAATCTGCCAGGCGAGACGATCCGGGTGGCATGGACCCGGCAGGACGATCTCACGCAGGCCCCGGTCGGGGCGCCCATGCAGGTCGAAATCGACGCTGCGCTCGACAGTGAAATGCGGATCGGGCGTTGGGACTACCGCATCTGGAGCGGCTCACACGGACAAAGGCCAGGCGGCAACGGCAATACCAATCTGCTTGCGCTGATCGAGCGCGATCCCGCGCTTGGCACGGCAGAGATCAAGGACGTCCACCCTGCGGCTGGCGGAGGAGCCGAGCGCAACGCGCTGTCGCCCTATGACGTGCCCGCGCATTCTGTCGAAGTGTCCATACTCCAGGCGTTGCCTGTCCGATCCTCGGCCCTTCGCAGTCTTGGCGCGCAGATGAACGTCGCCGCAATAGAAGGCGCGATGGACGACCTTGCGGCTCTGGCCGGCAAGGACCCGATCGCTTTCCGGTTGCGCAACCTGCAAGATCCGCGCGGCCGTGGCGTCATCGAACGGCTGCGCGACGAATGGCTGGTAGAGGCAGCGCAGCAGCTTGCCGAGAACGAGGCGATCGGTATCGGGTACAGCCGCTACAAGGACAAGTGCGCCTACGCGGCCGTGGCCGTGCGCGTACGAATCGACGAAGAACCCGAGGTGGTCGCCATCCACACGGTCGTCGATGCAGGCAAAGTGATCGACGAGGTCGGCACGCGGGCGCAGATCGAGGGCGGAGCGCTGCAAGCCGTCAGTTGGACGCTCGTCGAGGGCGCCTGTCTGCGGGATGGCCGGCTCGACCTCGAAAGCCTGGAGGATTATCCGATACTGGCATGGCACAATATCCCGGGCATTACCGTCGATCTGGTATCGCCGGCCGGCGAGGATCAGCCGCCGCTCGGGGTCGGCGAATGTATGCAGGGGCCGGTCACCGCGGCTATACTCAACGCCGTCAGCCACCTGGTCGGTATGCGCGTCGGGCAATTGCCCGTCAATCGCGAGAGGTTGATTTCGCTGCTTTCCTGATGCATCGATATTGAATACATCGATTGTCATAAAATCGATATTATTGTTGACGCCGGTTTTGAAAGATGAGTTAGTTGGCTCTGGCGAACAGCCTGCTTTCAGGGAGGAAGACATGTCATTCATCAAGTCGGCGCTTGCCGCCGCAATCGTCATCAGCGGCACCGCCGGAAGCGCGTTCGCGCAGGCCGAGGAGCTTCGGATCGGCACCGCCAGCCTTGGCGGGGCGTTCTATCCGGTCGGCCAGGCCATCGCGAACCTCGTCACCAAGCACGCCGAAGGCATCACGATGGTGCCGATCGTGACGCAGGGCGGCGTCGAAAACCCGCGACTCGTCATGGATGGCGAGGTCGACATAGGTATCGCGAACGCCAATACCGCTTATTTTGCCTATCTCGGGCAGGACCCGTATCCGGCCAAGCTCGACATCCGCTCGCTCGGGATACTTCATTCGAGCGTGCTGCACATCGCTACGCTGGCGGATTCGCCCATCCAGTCGATCGAGGATCTCAAGGGCAAGCGCGTCGCCGTCGGTCCGGCCGGCGGTGGTACTTTGACTTTCCTCAACGATCTCTTTTCGGTCCACGGTATGTCGATGGAGGACATTACGCCGAGCTTCCTGCCCTATGGCGACGGCTTCAGCCAGATGACCGACGGCAGCCTCGATGCGAGCATTGCGTTGTCTGGCTATCCGGCAGCAGCCGTCATGCAGACGACGGCCACAAACGAACTTCGCTTCATCGAGATTGCCGACGACAAGCTGGCGGAGATCACCGAAAAGTTTCCGTACTATTCGGCCACCAACATCCCAGCGGACGTCTATGAAACGGACGGGCCGATCACGATGCTGGGCGCCGGCAATATTCTCGTCACCTCGGCACAGATGAGCGACGACCGTGCCTTCGCGATCGTTGAGGCGATCTACGACAACCTCGAGGAGTTTGCGGCCGAAAATGCCAACGCGCTGCAAATCGTCCCGGAAGAGTCGCTCGAGATCGCCGTTCCGCTCCACTCGGGAGCCCAGCGGTACTTCGAGAACCAGTAGCTCCCTTCATCTTCCGGCGGCGGCTATCGACCGATGGCCGCCGTCCCGTTTCCAGTACCCATGGAGAGAGTGGTCGCAATGCGCCGCATCAATCACGGATTGCTCGTTTTCACCCGCTATCTGGCAATCGCGCTCGGGTTCTGGCATCTCGCTCTCGTGGCCGGCTGGCTCTCGCTCTCCACGCTCGAAATCCGCATTGTCCACCTCAGTGCCATGCTGGTGCTCGCATTCCTCGCCCTGCCGGTCTGGATGCGGCCGGATGACGTGGAGGTTGTCGAAGCGCAGCGGTGGGAATTCCCGCTGTTCGTCCTTCGAGGGGTGGCCGCCCTGCTTGCCGCGGCAAGCGGTATCTATCTCTACACACGCTGGCAGGCCATCGCGCTTTCCGGCGGCATGACAACTCCAACAGATGCCTATGTCGGCATGGTCGTGATCGCGCTCGTCATGCTGGCCGTCGTACGGCGCATAGGGCTTTTCCTGGCCGGCATTGTTGGGCTCTTCCTGATCTATCCGCTGATCAGCAACTACCTGCCCGGCGTGCTGCAGTCGCGCCCCTTCAGCTTGCAGCGCCTGTCGACCTTCATGACGACGACGTCCGAAGGCATTTACGGCATCCCGCTTGGCGTATCGGCGTCGTTCATCATCATGTTCACCATCTTCGGCGCGTTCCTGTCAGCTTTCGGGGCCGGTGAGTTCTTCTTTCGCATCTCGAGCACAGTCACACGCGGCAGGCGGGCGGCGTCGGCCAAGACCGCCGTGATCTTCAGTTCGCTGCTCGGCCTCATCTCGGGCTCCGCTGCCGGCAACGTTGCCGTGACCGGCACGATGACCATCCCGATGATGAAGCGCGAAGGCTACAAGCCGCACCAGGCCGGCGCGATCGAGGCTGTCGTCTCGACAGGCGGGCAGATGCTTCCTCCGGTCATGGGGGCCGCAGCCTTCATCATGGCCGAGATACTCGGCCGGCCCTACACCGACATCATGACAGCCGCCCTGATACCGGCGCTGCTTTTCTTCTTCTCCATCTACTTCGTGGTTCACCTGCAGGCGCTGCGGTCGAACATCACGAGCATCAAGCCGGATGAAAACCTGGCGCCGATCAGGTCGATCCTGCTGCCCGGCCTTCGCTTCGTGGTCCCCTTCGGGATACTCGTCGGCATGATGGTTTATGGCTACTCGCCGTTCCGGGCATCCTTTATCGCATTGATCGTGCTGCTCGTCGGCTGCTTCTTCTTCGAGTTCCGCGACCTGCGCGGGTTCTTCAAGAAGATCCTCGATGCGCTCGAGTCGGGCACGAAGTCGGTCGTCTCTATCGCGGTCGCCTGCGCAGGTGCCGGCATCATCGCAGGCGTCCTGGCTATGACGGGCCTTGGATCGAAGATTTCCGGCCTGATCATCACGGCGTCGGGCGGCGAGCCGATCATTGCGCTGGTCCTGACCATGATCGTGTCGATCATCCTGGGCATGGGACTGCCGACGACTGCGGCCTATCTCATCCTGGCCACCGTCGTTGCGCCGGCCCTGTCGGCCATGGGCATTCCGCTTCTGACGGCACACCTCTTCGTGTTCTTCTACGGATGCATTTCGACAATCACCCCGCCGGTCGCGCTCGCATCCTACGTTGCGGCCAGCATCGCCGGCTCGGATATCGACAAGACGAGCTGGACGGCTTTCGGCTACGGCATTGCAAGCTACATCCTGCCGTTCATGTTCTACTTCGGCCCCGCTCTCCTGATGGACGGCACCTGGTTGGAGATCATCCGGAGCTCAATCACCGGTCTGATCAGTGTATATTGCATTGCAGGTGCGGTCGTCGGCTACATTGGCGGACGCTTGACCTATGCCGGGCGCTCTATGGCGTTCGCGGCCGGGCTTCTTCTGCTTTATCAGTCTTTAGAGACCGACATTTTCGGGATCGCAATCCTGGCCGGACTGTATCTCTACACGCGCACACGCGTTAGAACTCCAGCAGACCCCGCAGTGAGCAAGCGCTGAAGGATGTCAGAACCGCAGGCCGCCTGTCTCGCTTGATCATTCAAGTTTCCGAGCCTGCCAAATTTGGCGGTCAACAGCATCGTGAACGAGTTGAATGATCAGATGCTGCACAGCTTCCAGTGCGTAGGACGATGGTCGCTCGGCCATCTGGCACAAATAGAGCGTGCGCGACAGTTCCGGCTCGACGATGGGCCGCACTGCAAGCGCCCCGGAATCGATGTGCTCTTGGAGGAAGAGCCGGGTGCCGACGGCGCAGCCGAGACCGGCGATAAGCGCGCCGCCGATCGCCTGCACCGAATTCATCTGGAAGCGGGCCTTGCTTTCGAGCTTCTTCAGAAGCGTCGCGTCGTCGACCAGCGCGCGCGCCGAGATGCCCTGGCGCAGGATGATCATCGGCATTTCCAGCGTGTCGTGGAACGCGACCGGCCGGCCGTTGTCGCCGATGATCTCCTCCAGCCCGATCAGCACCATGCTCTCCTCGAGCACCGGAACGGATTTCAGCCGCATGTCGGCGGGCGGGTTGTAGACCAGCGCCATGTCGACATCGGCGGCGAGGAGATGCAGAAGCGTCGCGCCGGAAAGGCTCTCCGACAAGGACAGGTTCAATTTCGGATAATCCGCCAGAATCCGCTGCAGCAGCGGCACGCCGATCGCCTTCACCGCCGAATAGGCCATGCCGATCGTCACGTCGCCAGCGACCTCGCCCCCCGAGGCCTTGATGTCGCGCTCGGCCGCCTGCATGGCGCGCAGGATTGCCTTGGCATGGGTGTAGAGCCGCTCGCCCGCCGCTGTCGGCTCCAGCCCGCGCGGCTTGCGGTGGAAAAGGCGATGGCCGAGTTCGGATTCAAGATTTGAAAGGTGATGGCTCAACGCCGAGACCGCGACGCGAAGGTCTCCCGCGGCCGTGGTGAGGCTGCGTTTTTCGAAGATCGCTTCGAAATAGCGGAGCTGGCGCGAATCCATGATTTCTCGAATTCAGAACGATGTCTTAGAAACTTTATAATTTTGCGATGCCCATTCGAGCGCTACCTTGCCCTGACGACGTCGTCAAGCGACCGGAGGAGAAGGGAATGACGGAACCGTTCAAGCCGCTCGAAGGCATCCGCGTCGTCGAGATGAGCCACATGATCATGGGTCCGTCCTGCGGAATGTTCCTCGGCTTTCTCGGCGCCGAGGTGATCAAGGTCGAGCCGCCGGAGGGCGACAAGACGCGTCATCTGTCCGGCATGGGCCGGCCGATGTTCCCGCTCTTCAATCGCGGCAAGAAGTCGGTCCAGCTCGATCTCAAGAGCGAGAGCGGCCAAGCGGCGCTGCGCAAGCTTCTGGCTACCGCCGACGTCTTCATCGAGAATTTCCGCGACCAGTCGCTGGCAAGGATGGGCGCCGATGGCGAGACGCTGCGGCGCGAGTTCCCGAACCTCATCGTCGCCTCGCACAAGGGCTTCCTGCGCGGACCCTATCAGGATCGCACGGCGCTCGACGAGGTCGTCCAGATGATGACTGGTCTTGCCTACATGACCGGCCCCTCCGGCCGGCCGCTGCGCGTCGGGTCGTCGGCGAACGACATCATGGGCGGGCTGTTCGGGGCGCTCTCCGTCCTGGCTGCGCTTCTGGAGCGCCGGGACACCGGCAAGGGCAGGAACCTGCGCATCGGTCTGTTCGAGAACTGCCTCCTGCTCGTCGCTCAGCACATGGTCCAGTTCGAGCTCGAGGGCAAGTCGCCGCCGCCGATGCCGGAGCGCGATTTCTCCTGGCCGATCTACGATATCTTCGACACCGCCGATGGCGGGCAGGTCTTCGTCGGTGCGGTGACCGAAGGCCAGTGGACGGCGCTTTGCCGGCTTCTCGCCCTGCATGACCTGATCGACGACCCGCGCCTGCAAACGCGGATGCACCAGATCAACGCCCGCGATTGGACGGTGCCGATCGTCGCCCAGGCGATCCTCGGCCGCGATGCTGGTGAGCTCGAGAAGCAGTTCGAGGAAATCGGCATTCCCTATTCGCCGATCGCCAAACCGGCCGACATGTACGACGACCCGCATGTGATGCGCCCGGGGGGCCTTGCCACTTCGCACATGCCGGACGGATCGACTTTTCGCGCGCCGTCATTGCCCTTCGAGGTTGATGGCGAGATGCTGACCGGCGGCGGCGATCTGCCGTCGATCGGCCAGGACACCGACGCCGTCCTGGCAGGGGTCGGCCTCGACGCTTCGGCGATCGAAGCTGCGCGCGGCAAGCTGAAGGCGCGCGCCGCATGACCCGGCTGTGCGACATCTATCCCGCCGACCGCGTCGTCCTGCGCGAGGTGGGGCTGCGCGACGGCCTGCAACTCGTCAAATCCTTCCCTTCGACCGCTGCCAAGATCGAATGGATCGGCCGCGAGCACGCCGCCGGCGTGCGCAATTTCGAGGTCGGGTCGTTCCTGCCCGCCTCGCGCTTCCCGCAATTCGCCGACGTCCATGAAGTGCTCGCCGCCGTCAAGGCGCTGCCGGGCGCCCATGCGGTCGGGCTCGTCCTCAACGATCGCGGCGCCGACGATGCGATGACGGCGAAGGTGGACGAGATCATGTGCGTGGTCTCCGCGACCGAGGCGCATTCGCAGGCAAATACCCGGCGCTCGCGCGCGGAGGCCGTCGCCCATGTGAAGCGCCTCTGCGAACTGCGGGACCAGAGCGAAAGCCGGCCGCTGGTCAATGCGGGGATTGCAATGGCGTTCGGCTGCTCACTGACCGGCCGCGTCGAGCCGCGCGAGGTCGTGAATCTTGCATCCGCGCTCTTCGAGGCCGGAGCGGATACGGTCGGCCTTGCCGATACGGTCGGCTTTGCCGGTCCCGACCAGATCGCAATGCTGGTGCGGCAGACGATCGCGATCGCTGGCGAAGGCGCGGTTGCAATTCACCTGCACGACACGCGCGGCATGGGCATCGCCAATGCCGCGGCGGCGCTCGACACAGGCTGCCGCATTCTCGACGGATCGCTCGGCGGGCTCGGCGGCTGCCCCTTCGCGCCAGGCGCGACGGGGAACGTCGTCTTCGAGGACCTCGTTTTCCTGTGCGAGACAAAAGGTTTTGAGACCGGAATCGATCTCGAAAAGCTGGTCGCCATCCGCGACATCCTGAAGCGCGCAATGCCCGCAGAACCGCTCTACGGCCAGATGGCCCGAGCAGGATTGCCGCGCGCGGCCGAACTTGGGGCCGGCTGAATGCCACGATAAACAAGGTCACGACTGGGAGGAGACCATGATGACGAAGACATTCCTTGCAACACTTATCGCCACCACGGCGATGGCGGGCGCCGCCAGCGCCCAGGAAGCCATGCGCTGCAGCCACCAACTTCCGCCGGCGCACCACATCGCCGTTGTGATCGACAGGTGGGCCGCCGAGGTCGAGACGCTGTCGAACGGCGAGATCGACGTCCAGGTGTTCGGCGCCGACAGCCTGATCAAGGCGAACGACAACATCCTCGCGGTGGCGCGCGGCGAGATCGAATGCGCCTTCTCGCTCAACTTCCAGTGGGGCAGGACGCTGCCGATCATGAACGTGACCGTCGGCCCCTACACCATGTCCTCGATCGAGGCGTGGAAGCAGTGGCCGACCTCGGAAGCCGCCGCCTATCTCGAGGACAAGCTCCTCGAAAAGGGCGTCAAGAACATCGCCTGGATGTTCCAGACCAATGTCAGCGTGTTCACCTCCAAGGGCAAGGCGCTGACCAGCCCGGAAGACTTCCAGGGCGTGAAGATGCGCGGCATCGGCCCGGCCTTCGACCGCGGCCTGACCGCGATGGGCGCCTCGACCGTGTCGATGCCCGGCAGCGAGGTCTACCAGGCCCTGGCGACCGGCGTGATCGACGCCGCGGTAACCGACGTCGCGGCCGCCTATTCGCGCCGCTATTTCGAGGTGCAGGACCACATGACCGTGGTGCCGGTGCTGGCCGCCTACCTGCACGGCTATGTCACGCCGTCCTGGTATGACGGGCTGTCCGACACGCAGAAGGCCGCGCTCGACGAAGCCGGCAAGAAGGCCGCCGAATGGGCGCTCGAAGCCTCTCAGGAAGCATCGGCCGAGGCGCCGGCGCAGCTCGAGGAAATGGGCGTGACGGTCCACATCGCGACCGACGAGGAAAACGAGGCGTTCCGCGCGGCCATGCAGCCTGCATTCGAGGAGGGTTTTGCCGCCGAGACCGGAGAGGAAGGCCGCGAGCTCCTGGCGCTGATCGAGAAGATCAAGTAGCCCGGTATGCGCGAGCCCGCAGAAATGGAAGAGGAGGCGCCCGTCGCCTCCTCACCGGTCGACCGTTTCGCCGCCGCGATTTGCGGTGCGGGCGGTCTCGTCAGTTCGGTGCTGATCCTGGTGGTGCTCGTCATCACCGGCGCCGGCGTCTGGATGCGCTACGTGATGGGCCGGCCGCTCGTCGGTGTCGAGGAGGCAACCGGGTTCCTCGTCGTCGCCATTGTCATGTTCGGTGCGGCCGAGGCTTCGCGCCGTGAAGACCACATCCGTATCGACATGATCCTCGACAAGGCGTCGCCCGCCCTGCGCCGCTGGCTCGACGTCTGGGCGCAGCTTTCCGTGCTGGTCTTCTCGCTCGCGCTTCTGGCCACTGCCTGGCACACCGTTTCCTTTTCGCGTCGCTTCGGCGCCTATTCGGCCGGCTATCTCGAACTGCCGATGTGGATACCGCAATCGACCATGATCGCCGGCGGACTCCTGATCTCGCTGGTCTGCCTTGCCCGCCTCTTCACGCTCCTGCGCGGGGGCCGTCCATGATCGTCTTCATCGTCGGGTTGCTGATCGTCCTGCTTCTGACCGGGATGCCGATCTTCGCCGCGCTCGGCCTCACCTCGCTCACCGTCCTCTGGTTCTTCGAGGGCAGCATCTGGTCGATGGCCGACACCGTCTTCGCCTCGCTGAACAATCCGCTCCTCGCCACCATCCCCATGTTCGCCTTCATGGCGCATGTGATGATCAAGGCGAAGGTCGTTGACGATCTTTACGAGATGTCGAACAAGCTCGTCGGCCATATCAAGGGCGGGCTCGGCTTTGCGACGATCCTGTCCTGCACGATCTTCGCGACCATTTCCGGTTCGTCCGTGGCGACGGCGCTCACCATAGGCTCGACCGCGATCCCGCAGATGCAGCGCTACGGCTACCGTCCGCGCGACACCTACGGCATCATCGCCGCCGGCGGCACGCTCGGCATCCTGATCCCTCCTTCGGGGCCGATGATCCTCTATGCCGTGGTCACCAACGCCTCGATCGGCGGTCTGTTTCTGGCCGGGCTCCTTCCCGGGCTGATGATTGCGCTCTTCTTCGCCGTCTTTTCATGGTTCCAGGCGAACGCGCATGGCGAGACGCGGGCGCAGGACTGGCCCGGCTTTCGTGCCGTGTTCGCGGCGTTCTGGAAATCGATCTGGGCCGTGCTGATGCCGCCCGTCATTCTCGGCGGCATTTATCTGGGCATCTTCACGGCTGCGGAAGCTGCCGCCATAGGCGCGGCCTATGCGCTGTTCGTCGCGATCGCCATCTACCGGAACGTATCGTTGCGCGACCTTGCAGACTGCACCTGGCAGACGATGCGCACCTGCGCAATGCTGTTCATGATCATCGCGGCAGCCGGCATGTTCGGCCATGCCATCACCATCATCCGCCTGCCGGCGGAAGTGATGGAGGCCGTGACCGCGCTCGGCCTGTCGCAAACCGGCTTCATCCTGATCGTCATGGTCGCGATCTTCATCCTCGGCATGTTCCTCGAGACGATCGCCATCATCCTGATCACCACGCCGATCATCCTGCCGGCGATGCTTGCGCTCGACATCAACCCGATCTGGTATGGCGTCATGCTGATGATCAACCTCGAACTCGCGCTGATCACGCCGCCGGTCGGCATGAACCTGTTCGTCATCAAGGGCATTACCGGCGCACCGCTGACGCAGATCATGCGCGGCGCCGCGCCCTATGTCGCGATCCTGATCGTCGGGCTGTTCATTGTTTGGTCCTTCCCGCAACTTGCGCTATGGCTGCCGCAGCAATCTGGGTTTGGGCGGTAGATTGGCGGTTGCCTGGCTGAAGCCTTTACGCATGATCGAAGTCCGCCGGTAGATCAGCGTTTGAATAGCGACTGCCGATAGTCGTCGCGACCTTGAGGGAATGGGTGGCGATTTATCGTTACGCAGTCATACCATTTCAGCCAAAAAGCCAGCCGCATATTGCTGCTTTTTGGGTGGTTTGTGCGGTGTTCGTTCCGGTTCACGGTAAAATGCGCGAAAACGAAAATACCGGTAACTTGTTGATTTTATTTGAGCTCTAATGGCGCGCCGTGGCTGATGAACCCGCGAACGTCTGGCACCCTAGCGGAAGCCGTCGTCGAGTTCTAAGTGAACCCGAAGCCTGAACGAGCTTCCGTGAAAGCGCCCATCAGCGACCATCCAACACGCGTATCGTCACGTCGTTTCCACGCGGGTATGTTCTCGACCGCGTCGGCGAAATGTGGCGCGTAGTTCTCGTGCCGCGCAGGATGCAGCACCAGCGCAATTAGGTCATACGCGCTCTCGAGGCGCAACCGCCGCGGATCGCTCGGATAACCGCCACAGGCATCAGCCTCGCCTGCGCGCTCGGCTATCTCGACTGGCACCGGCCGGTCGAATGGGGCGACGATTTTCCCGGCCTTACGGCATGCTCGCAAGCTTCAACGAGCACCATCCCCTGCTCAAGATCCACGACGTCATCGCCAGCGCCCTCGTGGCGGCGTGCGTGGCCTACTTTCCACATGCACCATCGTACCGAACTTGCCGCGAATGGCGCGCCTAGACGAGGGCCAGCCGGCACGTTTCAGCCGTGCCGGCTGGATTGATTACGCTGTCATCAATTCAATATGACGCTTGGCTTGCCGAAGTGCGGAAACAAGCTGGTTCTGTCCACGAACGAGCTGGGTCTTTGCAAATCCAAGCGTGTCGCCATGCCTGTCCAGTTCACCGGCTACGGCGATTGAAGGCAAGGGCGGTATGGTCAGTGCCGGATCATGGTGAAATCGCGCGGCACAGGTGAAGTTGATCGGGACGAGAATACGCGCCAGATCCTGAATGACCTGGTTGGCAATTTTCGGTTCGACCGACCTAGCATCGACCTTATCGTAGAACGAACTCAGCGTCAGCGCCAGTTCCTCGACCGCCTTTCTCGACGGCGACAGGTCGAACCGACCACCGGCTTTCGCCTGATAGCCGGCGATCGTCTCACCGAACTCTCTAGCCGTCGCGCGCCAGTCAAAAGGCAGGATTTCGGCATTCGCATTGCGGATCACAGCAAGCAGATAGACCTTGATGTCGCGAAGCAGGATGTTTTTGTCGGCAATCTCAAGCGTGTCGTTCTCGGTATGCCAGGCGATGTTCCCGCCACATCCGCCGACCGTATAGTAACCCTTCTCTTCGCGCAGCACATCCGGCATCGTCGAAGAAAGCATCAGATAGCTGGAAATGCCGATATTGTTGAAGGAGTAGTCGCCAGCACGGTGGGGGCGCTCGCCTTCGATCGATTTGCCTGCTACCTCCTCGATGACGTCCGACAGAAACTCTTCTGTCTCGCTCATGCGGCATAGATTGATGAATTCGCTCGCCCAGCGGCAGCCGGGGCTGTCGCAATTGACCTGCGAGACGGCGTTCTGTTCCAGGTCGAGCGCGAAGGCGTCGGAGAACCAGGTCGAGCCGGCATAGCGGCCCGTCGAGTGGCCCGGCCACCAGCAGATGCGCACGGAGCGCTTCAGCTTGCCGCGGTTTTCCCACAGGACGCGGGCGATTTCGAGCATGGTCGCGTCGCCCGTCGCATTGTCGCCGACGCCGACATCCCAGGAATCCAGATGGCCGTGCAGGAACACGTATTTGTCCGGCTCTTCGGTGCCCTTGATGAAGACTTCCGGCAGCTTGGAGGCGAACCAGCCTTCCTCCATCTCGGTGAACAGCGTGACCATGCCGCCCTTGTTGGCGATCTCGATGAGCGCCTCGCCGTCCGGCTTGTTGACAGCGGCGGCCGCAATCTTGGGCTTGCGCGGCAAATCGTCGAGGTCGGGCGTGCCCCAGACCGTCGTGCAGATGCCCCAATGGACATCGATGCCCGGATTGATGCCGATGACGCCGATGGCGCCGATTTCCTCGAACTGCGAGATCAGGCCGGGGCTGGCGAACCCTTCTGAGATCACGATCTTGCCGCGCACCATCGCTGCCAGTTCGTCGGTGGTATCCACCTTCTGCTCGAACATGTCGGTGATCATGGAATTGTGGCGCGCGCCTACATAGACGAGCTCGCCGGTCAGGCCGCCCCGCGCATCCAGACTGTAGGCCGGCGGCTTGGCGCGAAAGGTGCGCCCGTCGGCTTCGACGCGGGCAAGGCCTGGAATGCTCAGATAGAGGCTCGGCTCATGTATGGTGACCTCGACGCCATGCTTTTTCAGGCGTGACACGACCTCGTCCATGCCACGATTGACGTCGGTCGGATGCTCACGCTTGAAGGTCGAAAAACTCTCGACGAGCGCCCATGGCTCATCGATGGAAACGGCGGACAGAATGTCGGATTCGAGCTGATCCATCAGCAAAACTCCCCACTTGTTTTATTCAATGAAACAATGTTTCGAAAACAAGTTAACGCTAGCAGAGGTCTTGAAGGTCGGCAAGCCGCCTGCGCTCCGTGATGGCGCTGCGGTGGCGAAGCGGATGAGGATGCCTGGATTCAATAGGGCAGGAGCGCCGGCAAAGCTTTGCAAGGGTGGGTATCGACGTCAGATATCAGCCGTCAGCATCGCTCGGCGATCTTCCGGATGACTGGGCCCAGGGAAATTCCAGCCTCGTCCGAAACGCGCGGCCCTGGCATCGATCAGGCGACGGACTTGACCGCCTCGCGCTCGTTGGATGGGTCGATGCGGTGGAGCGAGAGCTTTGAGGAAATGTCGGCGGCTGCGTCCTTGGCGGCCTGGATGTAGCTTTCGCGGCGCGCCTCGTCGAAGCGCACCATGGCGCCAGCCACCGAAATGGCGGCGATCACCGTGTCGTGCGGGCCGACGATGGGGGCCGCCACCGAAAACGCTCCTTCGTCAAGGTCGTTCAGCGCGATGTTGTAGCCATTGGTCCTGATGCGGTCGAGCGTCTGGCGCAGTTTCTCGCGGTCTGTAATCGTATAGGGCGTATAGGCTTCAAGGGGGCTGGCGAGTACGGCGTCGACCACCGACTGGTCGGCATAGGCGAGCAGGCACAGCGATCCGCCGCCCGCGTGAAGCGGACCGTTGCGGCCGGCCTGCGCGAAAAGGCGAATGGAATGATGGCCGGCCCGCGTGGCAAGAACGAGCGAACGTTGACCCTCTCGAATGACCAGATTGACGTTTTCGGATGTGCGATCGCGCAGCGCGTCCATCACCGGCCGCGCGGCGAAGAGCAGGCTGCCGTCGCGCCCGACGCGCTCGCCGAGCACTCCCACTCGATAGCCGAGCGAATAGACCGCACGGTCCGGATCGCGAAAAACGAAGCCGCGATCCTCGAGCGTCTGGAGCAGGCGAAACACGATCGACTTGGTCAGGCCGAGCGATTTCGACAACGTCGTCACGCCCTGGTCCGGCCTGTCGGCCAGCGCCTCCAGCACCAGCAATGCGCGATCGACCGCGGCGATCTTGTAGTCCTTCGGTGATCCGGTCTCGCCCATGAATTGTGCTCCTCCCACCCCGATTATCGTTGAATGATCGCCTGTTGCAATCTACCAAATTTGTGATTTACTCAGCGTCATAAAGAAACATCGTTTCATCTAATGAAACAAGAGGGATGTGTCAATGCGGATCGCCTATGTCGTGCCGGGGCCGATGTCGAAGGGGCCGATGGGGCTCAAGGAAATGCGCCGCCGCGAGGCTTTGCTGAACTCCTGGGCCTTTGCCGGCACCACGGTGACCGTCGTCGACGTGCCGGACGGTCCGGCCTCGATCGAGTCGGCTTATGAGGAGGCGATGTGCATCCCGGCCACCATCGATCTCATCATGAAATGCGAGCGCGAGGGCTATGACGCGGCGATCATCGGGTGCTTCGGCGATCCGGGACTGGAGGCGGCGCGCGAACTCGTCACCATGCCGGTCGTCGGCCCCTGCGAAAGCTCGCTGCTGCTCGCCGCCGGCCTCGGCCACAAATTCTCGATCCTGACGATCTTCGATAGCATGATCGCCGGCCAGGAACTGCTCGCCTACAAGGCGGGCGTCAAGGCCAAGCTCGCCTCGGTGCGGGCGACCGGCATTCCGGTTCTCGACCTGATGAAGGACCCGGCTGCGACCAAGGCCAAGCTGATCGAGGTCGCAGGGCGGTGTGTCAGCCAGGATCACGCCGATGCGTTCCTGTTCGGCTGCATGACAATGTCGTTTCTCGATATGGCCGATGAGATTTCGGCAGCCGTCGGCGCGCCTGCCGTCAATGCCGGCAAGGCGGCGCTGAAACACGCGGAAATGCTCGTCTCGATGGGCCTTGCCCATTCCAAGACCGCGTATCCGATGCCGGCCAAGATGCAGGCCGGCCAGACGTTCGAAGCCATGCGGGTCGCATAAGCGCCTCGCCAACAAAAACAAATATCGTCCATCCCAGAGGAGAACTGAGCATGAGGTCCACCTACAAGGCGGTCACCGCGACCGCGCTACTGGCGTTGTTTACCGGCTTTCCGGCACTTGCCGGCGATCCGATCCGGCCCATCGAAATCTACACGCGCCCGCAGGCCTCCCAGCCGCAGGAATTCCAGTCGATCCAGCTGATCGCCCAGGAATGGCGCAAGCTTGGCCTCGACATCCAGGTCAAAGTGATGCCCTGGGAGCAGATGTCCGACGTCGTCTGGTATCAGCGCGACACGTGGGACGCGACCGCCTGGCAGATGGTCGGCCGGCCCGAGCGGTCCGATCCCGACGAGATCGTCTATAACCTCTTCCACTCGTCGACCGCCGAGAACGGCTATAATTTCATCGGCTACATGAACCCCGAATACGACAAGGTCGTCGAGGCGCAGCGCGGCGAAATCGACGAGGAAAAGCGCAAGGAACTCGTGTTCCAGGCGCAGGAAATGCTGGCTGCCGACCAGCCCAACATGATGCTGGTCCATCCCAAGTCGACATTCGCCTTCGACAAGACGATCTGGGATGCCGACACCGTCGTCGACCAGAGCGGCATCGGCATTCGCAACACCTGGACGTTCATGGCGATCGAGCCCCTGGGTGATCAGAAGGACATCATCCTCAATTCCGGCGACAACGTTCAGGCCGTCAACCCGCTCTATATTTCCGGCGGCGTCGATAGCTGGGTGTTCGAACTCGTCTATGATCGCCTGGCGCGCGTCGGCCCCGATGGCCTGCCGCAGCCCTGGGCCGCAGAAAGCTATGAATGGACGGACGAGACCACCGTTGCGGTCAAGCTGCGCGATGGCATGAAGTGGCATGACGGCGAAGCGCTGACGGCCGAGGACGTCAAGTTCTCGTTCGAAACCGCAGTCAGCGGCGAGGCGCCGATGTATGCACCATTCGCCTCGAACATCGAGACCATCGAGGTCGTGGACGACCTGAACCTCGTCTTCAAGCTGAAGATGCCGGCAGCGTCCTTCGTGACGTCCAGCCTCGCCAAGATCAATCTCATTCCCATGCATATCTGGGAGCCTATCATCGCCGACCTCAAGACCAAGGACGACGAGAACGCCGAAAACTACCAGGAGGAGACGCCGATCGGGTCCGGACCATTCAAGTTCGAGCGCTGGCTGACCAATGAGGAAATCGTGCTGACGGCCAATGCGGAGCATTTCAATGCGCCGAAGGCCGAGCGCTGGATATTGCGCATCGTGCCGAATGTCGAAGCGGCGCTCGGCATGTTGCGCTCGGGCGAAATCAACTTCCTGGGCGAATTCACCGGCGATCCGCAGGTGCTGATGCAAGCTGCCGAGCAGGATGGCGATCTGGAGGTCGTGTCGACCGTCGACATGGGCTTTCGCTACATCGCCTTCAACAATCGCCGCGCGCCCTTCGACGATCCGGCGTTCCGCAAGGCCTTGTCGGCAGCCGTCGACCGCCAGTTGATCGTCAAGGCTGCGTTCAAGGGTTTTGCCGAGCCGTCGAACTCCGTCGTCTCGCCCTCGCTCACCTTCTGGCACGATCCGGCCGTCTTCGAAGGCTTCGAGACGGGCACCGATGTCGCGACCAAGATGCTCGAGGACGCCGGCTATACGCTCGACGGCGATCGCCTGACGTATCCGGGTGACAAGACCGAAGATCTGGCGAAGTAGAACTTGCCGAACGGCGCGCCGGGCAATCGGCGCGCCGCATCCTTTCCCCTTGAGCAGTCATGGTCCGCGCTGCGGATCAAACCAAGGAACTCAGCATGCCCCACCTGAAGGCGGCGCTCAGCCGAACGCTTCAGCTTGCCTTCGTGCTCTGGGCGGTCGTGACGATCCTCTTTTTGATGTTCCGGCTGATGCCGGGCAATCCGATGGCGGCCTATATCGACCCGACCTTCACGCTCGAACAGCAACAGACGCTGATGGCACAGTTCGGGCTCGATAAGCCTTTGTGGGAGCAGTATTTCATCTATCTCGGAAATCTCGTGCAGGGGGAGCTGGGCCAAAGCTTCCGCTACCGCGAGCCGGTCGCCGACCGCATCTTCGCGCTTTTGCCCAACACGCTGATCCTGACCTTTTCCTCGCTTATCATCGCCTACACGTTCGGTATCCTGGCCGGCGCCTATCTGGCCTGGCGGCGCGGCAGCGTGGCCGAGAACATCGCGATTCCGCTCGTTCTTACGACGCGCGCCATGCCCGAATTCTGGCTCGGCATGGTTCTTCTCGCCATCTTCTCTTTCCAGCTCGGCTGGTTTCCCGCCGGCGGCACGCGCCCGGCCGGCGCCGATTATGACGGCCTTCTCGACCTTTACACGTCGCGCGAATTCCTTAGCTATCTTGCGCTCCCGGCTTTGACGCTCGCGATCTACAGCCAGGGCCTGCCGCTGCTTCTCATGCGCTCCAACATGCTCGACGTGATGAAGGAGGACTTCGTCACCATGGCGCGCATCAAGGGCCTGTCGAACTGGACGGTCGTCGTGCGCCACGCCGCCCGGAATGCGCTTTTGCCGGTGATGACCTCCTTCGCCATTGCCGTTGGCTATCAACTCCAGGGCAATGTCGTCGTCGAATCCGTTTTCTCCTGGCCCGGCCTCGGGCGTGAACTCGTCAATGCCGTTTCGGCGTCCGACTATCCGCTGGCGCAGGGCGCGTTCCTGATGATCGCGCTGGTGGTCATCTTGATGAACCTCGTCGCCGACCTGCTCTACGCCTTCCTGGACCCGAGGATCAGCCATGCTTGACGAGACGATGGCCATCCGCAAACCCGGCCTCACGCGCCGCTTCTTCCGCTGGCTGCGCCTGCCGGTCAACGATCCGTTCGCCGTCGCCGGGCTCGCGATCTATGCGATCTTCATTGTCACGGCGATCTTCGCCGACCAGATCGCGCCCTTCGATCCGACCGAAATTCTCTACACGCCCGAATACGACCTCGCCGCAGATTTGCGGCCGGGCGAGCAGGGCTATATCCTCGGCACGACCAGCCTTGGCCGGGACATCTTCTCGCAGATCGTCCACGGTTCGCGTTCGGCACTCCTGATCGGCATCACCGCCGCCTTCATGGTCGCGCTGATCGGCTCCATCGTCGGCCTCGTCGCGGGCTATTTCGGCGGCTGGGTCGATGCCGTCCTGATGCGCCTTGCCGACATCGCGTTCGGCATTCCGTTCCTGCCTTTCGTCATCGTGCTCGCGGCCTTCCTCGAACCCTCGATCTGGAACGTCGTCCTCGCCATGGCGCTCGTCCTGTGGCGCGATACGGGCCGCGTCATCCGCAGCCAGGTCCTGACCTTGCGCGCCCGCGGCTATGTCGATGCGGCGCACGTTTCGGGCTCCTCGGATTTCAAGATCATCCTGCGCCACATCGCGCCCAACATCCTGCCGCTGTCGTTCCTCTACGGCTCGATCGCCATCGGCTGGGCGATCCTCACCGAGGCGTCGATCTCGTTCCTCGGCTTCGGCGACCCGAACTCGATCAGCTGGGGCTACATGCTGCAGGACGCCTTCGCGAGCCAGGCGCTCGCCAAGCAGGCCTATTACTGGTTCGTGCCGCCCGGCATCTGCATCATCTTCGTCGTCTCCGCGGGCTTTTTCATCACGCGCGGTTATGAAAACCTCCTGTTCCCGAAGCTTGGCCGATGACCGAACCGCTCCTCTCCGTTCGCGACCTCAAGGTCAGCTACAAGGTCGGCAACGGCCGAATCGACGCCGTCGACGGTGCCAGTTTCGACGTGCCGCGCGGCTCCATCGTCGGGCTGGTCGGTGAATCGGGCTGCGGCAAGACCACGGTCGCCCGCGCGCTCACCCGCGTCATAGCCGACAATGCCAGCATCACCGGAGGACAGTTGCAGTTCGACGGTCGCGACATCGCCGCAATCCCCGAAAAGCAGATTAACGCGCTGCGCTGGCGCGAAATCTCCTTCATTCCGCAAAGCGCGATGAACTCGCTCGACCCGGTCTATACGGTCGAATACCAGCTCAACGAGGTCCTGCGCCGCCGCGGCGGGCTGAACGCCCGCGACGCTCGCAAGCGCTGCGAAGAACTCTTCGAAATGGTCGGCATAGAGAAGAACCGGCTGTCGGACTATCCGCACCAGTTTTCCGGCGGCATGCGCCAGCGCGTGGCGATTGCGCTGGCGCTCGCGCTCAACCCCAAGCTCGTCATCGCCGACGAACCGGTGACCGCGCTCGACGTGATCGTGCAGCGCCAGATCCTCGACCAGTTGCGCGAGTTGCAGTCCGCGCTCGGCATCTCCGTCATCATCGTGACGCACGACATTTCCGTCGTCGCCTATATCTGCGACCGGACCGTCGTCATGTATGCCGGGCGCGTCGCCGAATCCGGCCCGATGGCCACGACGCTGACCCAGCCGACCCATCCCTACACGATGGGGCTGCGCAATGCGTTTCCCGATTTGCAGGGCGCGGCGAGCGGCATCCTCACACCCATCGAAGGTGCGCCGCCCAATCTCGCATTGCCGCCGCCCGGCTGCCGGTTCGCGCCGCGCTGTCCGTTCGTTCTTCCCATCTGCACGGTCACGTCGCCGCCGCTCGACGAGGTCGCGCCCGATCATCGCGTCGCCTGCCACCGTTCGCACGAAGCGCCGGTGCTGCGCGAACTCGCCGCGCGCACCGAGACATGGATGGCACCAGCATGAGAGCGCACGACACCAATCCCGCCGCACCGCTCGTCTCCGTGCGCGATGCGCAACTGCACTACAAGGTCGGCGGCGCGCTGTCGGCCCTGCGCGGCCGCTCGTCGGTGGTCAAGGCCGTCGATGGGGTCTCCTTCGAGCTGAAGCGCGGCGAGAGCGTCGGGCTGCTCGGCGAATCCGGCTGTGGCAAGACCTCGATGGGCCGGCTTCTCCTGAAGCTCGAACAGGCGACCGGCGGCGACATCATCTTCGACGGCGAGAACGTCAGCGGTCTCAGGGGCGCGGCGCTCAAGCGCTACCGGTCCAAGGCGCAGCTGATCTTCCAGAATCCGTTCGACGCGGTGAACCCGCGCTTCACGATCCGCCAGACCTTGGCAGAACCGCTGGAAAACGCCGCCATTCCGCCAGCCGAGCGGGAAGGGCGCATCATCGCGGCGCTCGAACTCGTGAAATTGCCGCAACCCGCCCAATTTCTCGACCGCTATCCGCATCAATTGTCCGGCGGCCAGTTGCAGCGTGTCGTGATGGCGCGCGCGCTGATCCTGCAGCCCGATTTCGTCGTCGCCGACGAGCCCGTCTCGATGCTCGACGTGTCGGTGCGCGCCGGCGTCCTCAACGTCTTTCGCGACGTGCGCGACCGGCTCGGCCTGACCGCAATCTATATCAGCCATGACCTCGCGCTGGTCCGTTATGTCTGCGAGCGCACCATCGTCATGTATCTGGGGCGCATGATGGAGGACGGTCCGACCGAGGACATCGTCCACGAGCCGCTGCATCCTTACACGAAGGCGCTGGTCGCGGCCGTTCCCGTGCCGCATCCCGACCAGAGCCACGCGCCGCTGCCGATCGGTCGCGGCGCGCCCGATCCGCGCAATCCGCCATCGGGCTGCGTCTTTCGCGACCGTTGTCCGCTCGCCTTCGACCGCTGCGCAACCGAGGTGCCGCATCTGCGCCCCTCCGGCACGCGGCAGGTCGCCTGCCATCTGTTCTAGGAAAGACCGCAATGCGCGCCGCCTTCTACACGCAAACCGGCACCGCCGCCTCGGTCCTCCAGATCGCAGAGCAGCCCGACCCGAGTCCCGCGCCCGGTGAGGTCCTGGTGCGCGTGCGCGCGTCGGGCATCAACCCGGCCGACGTGAAACGACGCGCCGGCTGGCGCGGCCTGAAGATGGACCATCCGCTCGCCATTCCGCACACGGACGGCGCGGGTGAAATCGTCGATGTCGGCGCGGGCGTGGACCGCGCCCGCATCGGCGCGCGCGTCTGGATGTGGAACGCGCAGGGCGGCTACGGCACCGCCGGCCGTGCGTTTGGCACCGCTGCCGAACGGATCGCCATCGCGTCCGATCAGGCCGTGCTTCTGTCCGATGCGCTGTCCTTCGAAGCCGGCGCCTGCCTCGGCGTGCCGGCGATGACCGCCTACCGCGCGGTCTTCGCCGACGGCCCCGTCGAGGGCCAGACCATCCTCGTCAATGGCGCTGCCGGTGCCGTCGGTCACTTCGCCGTTCAGCTTGCGGTGGCGGGCGGGGCGCGGGTCATCGGCACGGTCGGCAGCGACGCATCCGCCGCCCATGCGGCATCGGCCGGCGCCTTCGCCACCATCGACCGCAAGTGCGACGATGTCGTCGCTCGTGTTCTCGAACTCACCGGCGGCCAAGGCGTCGGGCGCATCGTCGAGGTCGATTTCGGCGCCAACCACGGCGCCGACATCGCCATGCTGAAACTCAACGGCACCATCGCGTCCTATTCGTCGACCAGCGCACCGGAGCCGGTGCTGCCCTATTACGCCTTCGCCAACAAGGGCGCGAATGTCCGCTTCGTGCAGGGCTTCGCCATCCCGGAGACCGAGCGCCGCAAGGGCGAGGCGATGCTGGCCGCCTTTGCCGATGCCGGACGCCTCAACGTCGCGATCGCCGCCACCTATCCGCTCGCCGACATCGCGTCGGCCCACGAACATGTCGAGCGCGGCAGCCTCGGCAATGTCGTGGTCGTTCCCTGAATTTCGCTCGTCCAAGGATCATCCCATGCTGCAATTCGCCAAAGCCGCGCCGCCGCCCGAATTCGAGGCGACGCCCATCTGCGATCCCGTCTCGCTGGAGATCATCCGCGGCGCCATCGCCGCCGCGCAATCGGAGATGGAAGCGCTTCTGGAGCGCACCGCCATCTCCGCCTTCATCCGCGAGAAGAAGGATTTCTACACCGCGCTCTTCGACGAAAACGGCATCATGGCCGTCGGCTCCATGGTGCCGATCTTCGGCGACATGACGAGCCCGGTCTTCGAGAAATTTCCGGCCGACGAGATGAAGCCCGGCGACCTCTATTGGTACAATGACTGCTACGGCTCGCGCGGCGCCGTCTCGCATTCCAACGACCAGGTCCTGCTCGCCCCCGTCTTCCGCAACGGCAAGCGCTGCGCCTTCGTGATGAGCTGGGCGCATTTCGCCGATATCGGCGGCATCCGCCCCGGCTCGATCAGCCCGGACGCGACCGAGATCTATCAGGAAGGCATCATCATCCCGGTCACCAAGCTGATCGACCAGGGCCAGGTGAACGAGGCGACGCTCTCCATCTTCCACCGCAATTCGCGCTTCCCCGACCAAAGCAATGGCGACATGCGCGCCTTGATGGCGAGCGTCGAGCTGGGCGTCAAGCGCGTCGCCGAAATCCTCGAACGCTTCGGTCCGGATATGGTCTCGAACGCGTTCGCTCAGCTTCTCGCCCGCACCCGCCGGCTGGTCCGCCAGAAGCTCTCCGAGACATTCGACTACGGCACGCACCGTTTTACCGACGCGATTGACGGCGACGGCCACGGCAACGGCCCGTTCAAGATCCGCTTCGCGCTGACCCGCGAACATGGCGCGGACGGCGAGGATCGCTTCAGCTTCGACGCGAGCGAGACCGACGATCAGGCGCCCGGACCGGTCAACTACATCATGAATTCCGGCGTGCCGGGCATGGCGCTCGGCCTCTATTATCTCGGCGGCGATCCGGCGCAGGTCTGCAATGCCGGCGGCCCGCATGCCATCGACGAGATGCGTCTGCGCGAGGGCTCGCTCCTGCAGCCCAAATTCCCCGCGCCGCTCGGCATGCGCGGCCTGACCGCGATGCGCGTCATTTCCGCGATGAACGGCCTCGTCAATGTCGCGGGCGGCGGCGCGCCTGCCGCCAATTCGGCCTATGTGATCTCAATCATGCGCGGCAATTTCCGCAACGAAGCCGGCGATCTGGAGCGCTTTTTGCTGGCCGACGGCATCGGCGTCGGCTACGGCGCGCGGCCGACCTCGGACGGCATCGACGCGGTCTATTTCGTCGCGCAGGAAAACTATCCTGTCGAGTTCCTCGAAGTCGGCTACCCGGTGCGCCTCCATACCTATGGCGTGGTCGAGGATTCGGGCGGCGCGGGCACATTCCGCGGCGGCTGCGGCATCATCCGCGAATATGAAATCATGGCCGAGGACGCGGTCCTCGCCGTGCGCATCGACAGCGTCAAGAACCCGCCCTGGGGCATCGATGGCGGCATGTCCGGCGGCACGGGCCGCGCCATCGTCAATCCGGGCACGGATCGCGAGCGCGTTCTTGCTCCGCTGTCGGACGGCAACAAGCTCGTGAAGGGCGACATCTTGCGCATCGAGACGGGCGGGGGCGGGGGCTACGGCCATCCCTTCGATCGGCCCGTCGTGCAGGTGCTGGAAGACGTGCTCGGCGGCTATGTCAGCCGGGCGGCCGCCCTTCGCCACTATGGCGTCGTCATCTCCGGCAACGCCATCGACATCGACGCCACGAAGACCGCACGTGCCGCCCGCCCCGCGACCCGCCGCTTCCATCGCCAGGAGTATGTCGATGTCCTCGCCTGAGTTTCCGCTGTCCATCGCCGTCGATATCGGCGGCACCTTCACCGATATCTCGCTGCTCGACCGCGCCAGCGGCCAGGTCTGGCGCGCCAAGACGCAGAGCGTCCCGTCCGATCCGTCCGAAGCCTTCCTGAACGGCATTCGCCTTGCCTTGAGCGATGCCGGCGCACCTGCATCCGCACTCGGCCAGGTGCTGCACGGCACGACCGTCGCCACCAACATGATCCTGGAAGGGAAAGGCGCGCGCACCGCGCTCGTCACCACGCGCGGCTTTCGCCATGTGCTCGCCATCGGCCGGCAGGACATTCCCCGCAAGGCCAATCTCTATAATTGGGTCAAGCCGCAGCGCCCGGTTCCAGCTTCCCGCATCGTGGAGATCGACGAGCGCATCGCCGCCGGCGGCGACGTCCTGACCGCGCTCGATGAGGCAAGCGTCGTCGCAGCGGCTCGGGCGATCCGCGAGATGGACGTGGAGGCGGTCGGCATCTGCCTGCTCCACGCCTTCGCCAATCCCGCCCACGAGCGCCGTGCGGCCGAAATACTCAAGGCCGAACTGCCCGGCATGGCGGTCACGATCTCGACCGACGTCCTGCCCGTCGTGCGCGAATATGAGCGCTCGCTGACCACCGTCCTCAACGCCACGGTCATGCCGGGCGTGACGACCTATATCGGACGGCTGGAACAGCGGCTCGACGACGAGAAGGTGTCGGCTCCGCTCCTTCTCATGCAGTCCAATGGCGGCGTTGCGGGGGCAGCGGCGATCCGCCAGGCGCCGGCGCTGACGGCGCTGTCCGGTCCTGCGGCGGGCGTCGTCGGCGCCCGCGCGATTGCCGCTGCCTGCGGCATCGGCGATCTCATCACCGTCGATATCGGCGGCACCAGCGCCGATATCTGCCTCATCAAGGACGGCCGGATCGGGCTCACCCAGCATGGCAAGGTCGGCGACTGGCCACTGCCCTTGCCGATGGTCGACATGGTCACGATCGGGGCCGGCGGCGGGTCGATCGCGGCCGTCGTCGACGGCACGCTGACCGTCGGCCCGCGCAGCGCCGGCGCGCGTCCCGGTCCCGCCGCCTATGGCCATGGCGGGCTCGACGCCACCGTCACCGACGCCCATGTCGTGCTCGGCCATCTGCCCTCCAAGCTTCTGGGCGGCCGCATGGGCCTCGACGTCGAGGCCGCGCGCCGCGCCGTCCAGGACAGGGTCGCAACGCCGCTCGGCCTGTCGATTGAGGCGGCCGCACGCGGCATCCTCGCCATCGTCGACAACCACATGGTCGGCGCGGTTCGCGTCGTTTCGGTCGAGCGCGGCCATGATCCGCGCCAGTTCACGCTGGTTCCGTTCGGCGGCGCGGGTCCCCTTCACGGCTGTGTGCTCGCCGACCTGCTCGGCATCTCCAGCGTCATGGTCGCGCCGGCACCGGGCGTCTTGTGCGCCGACGGCCTGCTGGCCGCCGACCTCAAGGCCGAGTTCAGCCGGACGCTGCCGCGCGCCGGCGCCATCGACATCGTGACCGCCGACGCGATCTTCACCGATCTGGAAACCCAGGCCCAGGCATGGCTCAGCCATGAAGGCGTCGTCGACGAAAAGCGTCGCACGGTGCGCATGGCGCTCCTGCGCTATCACGGGCAGGGCGGCGAGATCGCGGTCGAATGGGCCGATACGAAGCAGGCGCTGGAAGCTGCCTTCGCGGCCGAGCATCAGGCGCTCTACGGCTTCACGCTGCAGGCGGCGATCGAACTCGTGACGCTGCGCGTCGAGGCGACCGGCATGACCGCGCAACCGCCGATTTCCACGCTCGACGCGTCCTCAGCCTTCGACGCCTATGACAGCGCGCCGGTGGATTTTGCGGACGGCAAGCGCAATGTGCGGCTCGTCGACCGTGCCGGCCTTGGCGCGGGCGCCGTCTTCGACGGCCCGGTCGTCTTGACGCAGCTCGATACCACCACCCTTGTCCCGCCCGGCTGGAACGGCCAGGTTCACGAAAGCGGCGCGATCATCTTGACGCGCCGGCATGGAGCCGTTCAATGACCGCAAAAGACGCCGGCCTCGACGCCGTTTTCGCCAATATCGATGCCCATAGCGACGCGTTCATCGAGCGGCTGATGGACTATGTCCGCCATCCCTCGATCAGCGCCCACAATATCGGCATCCGCGAAGTCGCCGCTATTCTGGTCGACATGCTGACCAAGATGGGCTTTTCGGCCGAAGCCGTGCCGACCGCCAATCATCCGATGGTGCTCGGCCGCCGCGACGTCTCGCCGGATAAGCCGACCGTCCTTCTCTACGGCCATTACGACGTGCAGCCGGCAGACCCGCTGGAACTGTGGGACAGCCCGCCCTTCGAGCCGACGATCCGCAATGGGCGCATTTATGCGCGCGGCGTCGGCGACAATAAGGGCCAGCATTTCGCGCAACTGATGGCGATCGAATCGCATCTGGCGGTCCACGGCGAACTGCCCTGTAACGTCATCTTCCTGCTCGAAGGCGAAGAAGAGATCGGCAGTCCGCAGATCGCGCAATTCGTGCGCGATCACGCCGACAGGCTGAACGCCGATCTGGTCGTCACCTCGGATGGCCCGCTGCACGAATCCGGCCTGCCGGTCGTCACCTTCGGCGTGCGCGGCGTCGCCAGTTTCGAGCTGCGCTCCAAGACCGCCAGCCGCGACGTCCATTCGGGCAATTTCGGCGGCGTCGTGCCGAACCCGATCTGGAAGCTCGTTCATCTGCTCGCCACGATGAAGAACCCGGAAGGCCTGATCACCATCGAAGGGCTGAACGAGCCGGTCATTCCCGCGACGAATTCCGAGCGCGAGGCGGTGTCCAAGCTGCCGCTCGACCTCGATGCGCTGAAGGCCGATCTCGGCCTCGCCGAGCTCGATGCGCCGAAGGACCGCGCCTATTACGACCGGCTGATGTTCCATCCGACGCTGACCGTCAACGGCTTCCATGGCGGCTATGGCGGACCGGGCATGAAGACGGTGCTGCCCTGCGAAGCCTTCGTCAAATGCGACATCCGCCTCGTCGAGCCGCTGACGCCCGACTACGTGTTCGAGAAGGTCGCGGCCCATGTCGGGCATCATGCGCCCGACGTCGAATTCGTGCCGCTCAACGGCATGTTGCCGTCGAAGACGCCGATGGATTCACCGTTTGCCCAACCAATCCGCAGGGCTGTGCTTGCAGCGCGCGGCGTGGAGCCGCTGATGTATCCGACCGTCGGCGGCAGTCTGCCGGACTATGTTTTCACCAAGATTCTCGGCCTGCCGGCCTTCGTCGTGCCCTATGCCAATGCCGACGAGGCGAACCACGCGCCCAACGAAAATCTGGAAATCGTCCGCTTCACCGACGGCATCCGCACCGGTGCCGCGTTGTTACACGAATTAGGCGTGGTCAAACTGTAGAATGAGTCGAGTTCCCTAAACCCGCGGAGATGCAGGAAGACGCTTGGGTGACTGCAAGTCGAGATATCGCGATCGATTGCGCCAAGCTAAGCCCGTGCCGTCGCTTATCGGTAGCTTCGGCGAAACCGTCAGGTACACCGACGATCCGGCAGTTGCGATCTGTGAAATGCATGCCACCGAAGGGATCGCATCCATTGAGCCGCCGTTCGTTCTCCGGTCGGACGGTACCGATCCCTACGTTGCTGAGAAAGACATCCGCATGCGGCGTGCCCGCTTCGACCTTGGCGCGGTCGTACATGCCCGTAAATAAGCGGCCTCCAGGGCGTCATCCCGCAGCCTACGCATGCAAGCGATAGGCGCTCGGTTTCTACCTCTCGACTGGCGAAAGAGCAGAGGCATTGAAGAGCGCTCGGGCCCGGTATCGTGGAGGGAGAAAACCGTCGCGATCGCCGTTCGCAGTTTCGTTCCGAAATGGCGATAAAATGGCGCGCCGTAGCTGATGAATGGACGAACACATATTGCATTGAAGTTGCTCGATAATATCGAAGAGAGTGAGGTGCTAATTTGCGCAGGCTCAACATGCCTCGCAGATTGGATGAGTGGTGAGCCGCCCAGAGAGCGTGCAATTCGACGACTATAGTATCTCCGATTCGACCATGCTGATCCTCCGTGCTTCAGAGTGAAGCCCTGAAGCACCCGACATCGTAGATTTTAGTCACGCTAAAAATTCGCTTGACATGGCCAAGGTGCTGAGATCAATTTTTAGTCGAGCTAAAAGTTTGGATCCTGATGGACACTGCACAGCGTGACACGGAAAGGACAATGTCGTCACCCGATCCATTGGGGCGGCGGTTGCGTGATCGCCGCAAATTTTTGAAGCTGACGCTTCAGGAAGTGGCGGACAGAGCAGGCCTTTCGGTCGGGTTCATCTCCCAGATTGAACGAGGTATTGCCTCGCCTTCACTATCATCTCTGGCTTCGGTCGCTCGCGTGTTGGGCACGGATGTCCGTGAATTTCTGATCCAGCCATCTGGCAGCAATTCTTCAACGCGCCGGACCGAGCGCCCAGTGTACGCCATTCATGAAAACTCGCTCACGTATGAGCGCCTGTCGGCCTCATTTCCGGGCAATGTGCTGCGCAGCGTCATTATCCACGAGCCGCCCGGTCACCGCTCGGAACCGATCGAGCATGAGGGCGAGGAGATTTTCTTCATCCTCGAAGGCGCGATGACGGTGGAGATCGAAGGTCAGCGAACGGTTCTCGGCACCGGCGATTCCATTCATTTCGCCTCGACCCGCAAGCACCAGACCTGGAACCACACCTCTACGCCGACCACTATTCTGCACACTTGCACCATGGATATTTTCGGCGACGAGCCGCGCGAGGGCGATGCCTTTGCCGGCCATGCCGTGACCCGGAGCTCGCGCCTTCGCAAGGCGGGTTCCCAAACAGCGGAGACCGGCGCTCCAGCCGCAACTCCGAGCGACAATCCGGATTTTCCCCTGTCAGAGGAACGACAATGACCGCTTTCAAACATTATGCTGCACTCACGGCCGCGACTGCAATTCTTGCCATTTCCGCCCACGCCGCCCAGGCGCAGACCGTGCTTCGGCTCGACGAGGTTCCCGTTGGCGAACTCGATCCCGCCAAGGCGTCGGACTATGCCGACTCGCTCCTGATGTTCAACGCCTATGACACGCTCGTCATGCGTGCACAGGGCGAGCCGGGCCTCGTCCCGCATCTGGCCGAAAGCTGGGAGGCGGATGGCGACGACTGGGTGTTCAAGCTGCGCGGAGACGTGAAATTCCAGAGCGGAAATGCGCTCACCGCCGAGGACGTCGTATTCTCCTTCGACCGCATGAAAGCGCTCGGGCAGGGCCTGTCCTATCTGTTCGAGAACGTCGACAGCGCCGAGGCGGTCGACGAAACGACGGTCAAGTTCAACCTGTCGCAGCCCTATTCGCCGTTCGTCGCCGCGCTGATCCGCCTGCCCATCGTCGACAAGGCCGCCGTGATGGAGAACCTTGGCCAAGGGGAGGGCGAGATGGGCGATTGGGGTGAAGCATGGCTCGCCGCCAATTCGGCTGGCACCGGCGCCTATCGCGTGACCAGCCACAATCCGCAGCAGGAAACGCTGTTCGAGAAGAATCCCGACTATTTCGTCGAAATTCCCGCCGCCGCGCCCGATCAGGTGCGCCTGCGATACGGGCTGGAGGCTGCGACCGTGCGCACGCTGGTCACCACAGGCGAGCACGACATCACCTCGCAATGGCTGCCGCCGGAGGTTCTGCGTTCGATGGCGCAGGGCGGCGCGCAATTGCTCAATGAAGCTGGTGGCGGCGCGCTCTACATCAAGATTAATACGACCAAGGCGCCGCTCGACGACGTCAACTGCCGTCTCGCTCTGACTGCGGCTTTCGACTACCAGTCGGCGCTGCGCATGGTTGAAGTCGCCGATGGCGTGGCGCAGGGCAGCCCGGCTTCCGGCGCGATCCCCGTCGGCATGCTCGGCGCAAATGCGGCCGGCGAGCCCATGACGCGCGACATGGATGCCGCGCGTGCGCATCTCGAAGCCTGCGAATACGACCCCGCCGACCATACGCTGGAACTGTCCTGGATCGCCGAAGTACCGATCGAGGAGCGCTATGCGCTCCTGATGCAGGCCAATTTCGAGGAACTCGGCTTCAAGTCGCAGATCCAGCGCATGCCCTGGGCGCTTTACACGCAGCAGGTGACGAACCCGGAGACGACGCCGCATATTTCGCAGATCTTCGCCAATGCGGTGACGGGCGATCCCGACACGCTGCTCTATTCGATGTATCACTCGACATCGGCCGGCACCTGGCAGTCACCGGAAAACCTGAACGATCCGCAGGTCGACGAATATCTCGATCTCGGCCGTTCGGCGACGACCGAGGAAGAGCGTGCGCAGGCCTATCAGAACCTCAATGCGCGGCTTCTGGAACTTGCGCCGACGATCTACGCCTATGACCGCAACTCCGTCTTCGCCGCGAGCGATCGCGTCAGCGTGCCGGCGCTCAGCGACCCGGCGAAGTCGTTCGGCATGGACGGGCTGGGTTTCACCTTCCGTCTGGTCGAAGTGACCGGCGCGGCCGAGTAGCCCCATTCGCCGGAGCGGTCTTAGCGCCGCCCCGGCTTGAACGGACTGGACATCGACATGCCTCCTGTCGCCCGCCTCATTGCGAAGAGGCTCGGGACATCCGTGATCGTATTGCTGGGTGTCTCGATGCTGATCTTCTTCATCGCCAGGGTCATCCCCGGCGATCCCGCACGCATCGCGCTCGGGCCGCAGGCGAGCGCCGAGCAGGTGGAGCAGTTGCGCCAGCGGCTCAATCTCGACGAGCCCATCGTCACGCAGTATGCGATCTTCCTGCGCGATCTGGCGCGCGGCGACCTGGGCACGTCGCTCTACACCAACCGGCCTGTCACCACAGACATCGCGCAATTCCTGCCGGCGACGCTGGAACTGATCATCGTGGCGGGCATCATGATGATCGCGATCGGCCTGCCGCTCGGCATCTGGTCAGCGCGCCATCGCGGGCGCTGGCCCGACGGCCTGATCCGGCTTGTGTCGCTGCTCGGCGTCTCGGCCCCGTCCTTCGTATGGGCGGTGATCCTGATGCTGCTCTTTGCCTATTTCCTGCCGATCTTCCCGATCGCCGGCCGGCTCGCCGAAGGCATGGCCGTCCCGTCCGTCACCGGCTTCCTGCTCGTCGACACGCTCATCGCTGGCAATCTGAGGGCCTTCGGCAATGCCGCCTCGCATCTGGTCTTGCCGGCCTTCGCGCTGGCTCTGTCCGGCATCGGGCAGGCGGCCCGGCTGACGCGCTCCAACATGGTCGAGACCTACGGCAAGCCCTATATCGAGATGGCGCAGGCCTATGGCTTTTCCGAAAGGCGCATCGCCAATCGCTTCGCCTTCCGTCCCTCGCTCATTCCATCGATGACGATCCTCGGTCTCGATTTCGCGGCCATGCTCGGCAATGCGTTTCTGGTCGAGGCTGTTTTCGCCTGGCCGGGCCTCTCGCGCTACGGCGTGCAGGTGATCCTGCGAAAGGATCTGAACTCCATCGTCGGCACCGTCCTCGTGATCTCCGCTGCCTTCCTGATCATCAATATCGTTATCGATCTTCTGATCGCTTGGCTCAATCCTCGCATCCGTCACTCGCAGAGGCCGGCATGAAGCGCACGCTCGCCATCCTCCTTGGCAATCCGCTGTCGGCGTTCGGCGTCTTTCTGGTCACGCTCGTCGTCGTGTGTGCGGTCTTCGCCGATTTCATCGCGCCCTTTCCCGACCATCGGGGGGCAGTGGTCGACTTCGCGAATTTCAACCGGGCGCCTGAATGGCCCTACATCTTCGGCACCGATCTCGTCGGCCGCGATATATTGAGCCGCATCCTCTATGCGTTCCGCATCTCGTTGATGCTCGGCGTGGTGGTTCTTGCGATCGCCGTTCCCATCGGCGTCACGGTCGGCCTCGTCGCGGGCTATGTCGGCGGCTGGACGGAATATGTCCTGATGCGCGTGACCGACGTCTTCCTGTCGATCCCGCCTCTGGTGCTGGCCATGTCGATCATGGGGCTTTTGCAGCCGACCCTGATCAACGGCATGCTGGCCGTGACGGCGATGTGGTGGCCCTGGTACACGCGGCTCGTCTATAATCTGACGCGTGCGGAGCGCGAGGAGGGCTATGTGCTCGCCGCCGAGGTGATCGGCGCTTCGAAGCCGCACATCATGTTTCGCGAGATACTGCCCAACTGCATTCCCTCGATCATCACCAAGATGACGCTCGACATGGGCTTCGTCATTCTGATCGCCTCGTCTCTGTCCTTCCTCGGGCTCGGCGTCCAGCCGCCCACGCCCGATCTCGGGTCGATGGTGGCCGAAGGCGCGCAATATCTCCCGGATTCCTGGTGGCTGTCGGTGTTTCCCGCACTTGCGATCCTGGTCGCGGTGTTCGGTTTCAACCTTGTCGGCGACGCGCTTCGGGAAATTCTGGGGGCGGACCAATGAGGCCGACCCTGCGCATTGCCGGCCTCGATCTGGCGTTCAAGGGCTATACCGAAACGGCCAAGGTGCTGCACGGCGTCTCCCTGCATATCAATCCCGGCGAGCGTGTCGCGCTGGTCGGCGAATCCGGCTCCGGCAAGTCGGTCACGGCGCGCATCGTGCTCGGTCTGCTCCAGTCGTTGCGCACCGCGCGCGTCACCGGGACCGTCGAATTCGAAGGTCGCGATCTTGAAGCACTGTCCGCGAAGGAGCGGCATCGCCTGCGCGGCACGAAGATGTCGATGATCTTCCAGGACCCGACCTCCTCGCTCAATCCGGTCTATCCGATCCTCACGCAGTTCCACGAGGTGCTGAAGCGCGCCCATCCGAAGATCAACCGCGAGACGGCGCGGGCGCGAGCGGCCAAAATGCTGGCCGACGTCGCGATCCCGGAGCCCGAGCGCGTGCTGGACAGCTATTCCTTCCAGCTTTCCGGCGGCATGAACCAGCGCGTGATGATCGCCATGGCCCTGGCCAACGAGCCGTCGCTCCTGCTCGCCGACGAACCGGGCACCGCGCTTGACGTGACGGTGCAGGCGCAGACGCTGGCCTTGATGCGCGACCTCGTCCGCAAACATGGGACGGCGGTCCTGTTCATCTCGCACAATCTGGGCGTGGTGCGCGAATTCGCGGATCGCGTCTATGTCATCTACAAGGGCCGCATCGTCGAGCATGCGCGCACGGCCGATCTCTTCGCCGATCCGCGCCATCCCTATACGCGCGCGTTGTTGCGCGCCGTGCCGCGCATCACCGGCGGCGGCATTCCCGAGGTCGAGGATGCATCCGACATATTCCTCGCGCCAGCCGAGATACATGACGGGTGCGACGAGCCGGGAGCGGCGCGATGAGTGATCCGATCCTGTCGCTTTGCAATGTCTCGAAAACCTTCGATGTCGGCACGCGCAAGGTGCGCGCCGTCGACGACGTTTCCTTCGATGTGCGCAACGGCGAATGCCTGGCGATCGTCGGCGAATCCGGCTCCGGCAAGAGCACGATCGCCAACATGATTCTGGGGATTTATCCGCCGAGCGAAGGCATGATCCTGCACAAGGGCGTCGAACTGCCGAAGCGCCGCAGGCTGGAACATCGCCGCGCGATCCAGCTCGTCCAGCAGAACCCGCTGTCGTCGCTCAACCCGAACCGCTCGATCGGCGCCTCGCTCCGGCTGGCGCTCGACGTGCACGGCATTGGCGATCGGGCGGACCGCAAGGCAATCGCCGGCGCGCTGCTCAAGGAGGTCGGACTTTCCGCAGATTACCTGATGCGTCCTCCCACGACGCTTTCTGGCGGCCAGCGTCAGCGCGTGTCCATCGCGCGGGCGCTGGCCTGCCGGTCCGAGATCGTCGTTCTGGACGAGCCGACATCGGCGCTCGACGTTCTGGTGCAGGCACGCGTGCTGAAGCTTCTCGACGAAATCCGGCGCCGGCGCGCCCTGACCTATGTTTTCATCACCCATGATCTCTCGGTGGTCCGCAACGTCGCCGACCGCGTCGCCGTCTTCGAGAAGGGCAGGCTCGTCGAGTTGGCACCGACCGAACAGATATTCACCCATCCTGAAAGTGCCTATACGCGCCGCCTCATCGGCGCCGTACCGGTCGTGTCCGCCGACGAGCAGGCGTTGCGCGACCGTATCCTGGAGGACGACTGACTTGACTGACGCCTATTCCGATTTCACCGCCACGCTGGCCACGGCAGCCGATCCGCAGGAGGCCTTTGCCGCACTCGGTCGCCTGGCCGAAGAACTCGTCGGTGTGAAGCTCTTCACCATCATGACGCATGACGCCGAGACGCGCGAGGCAAGCCGGATATTCTCCAACATGCCCGATGCCTATCCCGTTTCGGGCAAGAAGCCGGCCAACGAGACCGATTGGTCGCGCCAGGTCATGGGCGAGAAACGCATCTTCGTCGCCAACGACATCGAAGGCATCGCGCAGGTCTTCTACGATCACGAACTCATCAAGTCGCTCGGCTGCGAAAGCGTCATCAACGTGCCGATCATCGTGGTCGGGCGGGTGCTCGGCACGATCAACTGTCTGCACGAAGCGGGCTTCTACACACCCGAGCGCGTCGCCGGGGCCGAGGCCCTCAAACTGCCCGGCGCGGCCTGCCTCCTTCTCAACGAACGCTACACAGCCACCGGAGTGAACTGATGTCCGAGCGCACGATCCGCGTCGCCACCGATGTGGGTGGCACCTTCACCGATCTCGTCTGCTTCGAAACCGATATGGCGACCGGTAAGTCGCGCATCGTCACGGCGAAATCCGACACGACGCCGCCCGAATTCGAAAAGGGCGTGCTCAACGTTTTGGCCAAGGCAGGGATCGATCCGAAGACGATCGACTTCCTGGCGCATGGCACGACCGTCGTCATCAATGCGCTCACCGAGCGCAAGGGCGTCAAGGTCGGGCTGATCACGACCGAAGGCTTTCGCGACACGCTGGAGATCGCGCGCGGAAACCGGCCCGATTTCTTCAATCTCCATTACGAAAAGCCGAAGCCCTTCGTGTCACGCTATCTGCGCCGCGAGGTGCCCGGCCGCATCAGCTACAAGGGCGAGGAAATGCGCCCGCTCGACCTGTCCGGCCTGCCGGCGATCCTCGACGACTTCCGCGCCGACGGAGTCGAGGCGGTCGCGATCTCGTTCCTCCATTCCTATGCCCAGCCGCGACACGAGCGCGAGACGATGGAAAAGGTGCGCGCGCTCTGGCCCGAGGTCGCCGTCGTTGCCTCGCACCAGATCACGCGGGAATGGCGCGAATATGAGCGCACCAATACGGCGGTCCTGTCGGCCTATGTGCAGCCGATCGCCGCGCGCTACCTTGGCCGCCTTGCGAACGGCCTCAAGGAGCAGGGTTTCGACAAGAGCCCCTACATCATGCAGTCGAATTGCGGCGTGGATTCGCTGGCGACCGTGTCGCAGATCCCGATCACCATGGTCGAATCGGGTCCCGCCTCGGGCTTCTGGGGCGCTGCCGAACTCGGCAAGCTGATCGGCGAGCCCAACGTCCTGGCGCTCGACATCGGCGGCACGACCGCCAAGTGCTCCCTGATCGAGGACGGCCAGGTCAAGATCATGACCGACTACTGGATCGAGCGCGACCGTACCTCCGCCGGCTATCCGATTATGGTGCCGGTGGTCGATCTGGTTGAGATCGGCAATGGCGGCGGCTCGATCGCCTGGGTCGACGATTTTGGCAAGCTGCATGTCGGTCCGAAATCCGCCGGTGCGTCGCCGGGACCGGCAGCTTACGGCCGTGGCGGCACCAACGCCACGACCACAGACGCCAATCTCTGGCTCGGCCGCATCAACCGCGACTATTTCTGCGGCGGCGAAGTGGTGGCCGACATGGCGGCGGCCGAAAAGGCGATGACGGAGGTCGGCACGAAACTCGGGGTCGATGCGTCCGAAGCCGCCCGCGGCATCGTGAGGATCGCCAACAACAACATGGTCAACGCGCTGAAGCTCGTCTCGCTCAACCGGGGCCACGATCCGCGCGACTTCACGCTGGTCGCCTTCGGCGGCGGTGGGGCGATGCATGCCGTGGCGCTCGCCGCCGAACTCGGCGTCCGGAAGGTCGTGGTGCCGGCCGGCGCATCGGTGTTCTCGGCCTGGGGCATGATGATGTCGGACCTGCGCCGCGATTATTTCGTGACGCGCCTCGCCGATCTTTCAGAAGGCTCGGCTGCGGGCATAGAGGCCTTGTTCGCCGAGACGGAAGCCCGCGCGGCCGAACAGTTCGCCGCAGAGGGAATCGGGCAGGAAAAGGTGAAGTTCCTGCGCTACGGCAAGTTCCGCTATCAGAATCAGGAGCACACGACCGAGGTGCTGATCGAGGGCGCGGTGTCCGATGCCGGCCTGTCGGCGATCGAGACGGCGTTCCACGAGACCTATGAGCGCGAATATACCTACCGCCTCGATGCGCCGGTCGAGATGGTGGGCATCCACCTCGTCGCCTCCGCCGAAGTCGGCAAGCTCGATATGCAGAAGCGCGAATCTGCCGGAACGCAGGCCGACCACGCGCTCAAGGGACGCCGCGCGGTCGACTATGCTCTGGAAGGCGTTCACGAGGCTGCGATCTATGACGGCACGAAGCTTGAGCCGGGCATGAGCTTCGCCGGACCGGCCATCGTCGAGGATCCCGGCACGACCGTGGTCATCCATCCGGGCAATCGGGTCGAGATCGACGGCTACGGCAACGTCCACATCCATCTTGGCGCTTGAGGAGGCAGCGATGACCGAGACAGTCAACGATCCGATCACGCTCGAAATCATCCAGAATTCGTTGCAGGCGACCGCCGACGAAATGTTTGCGGCCATGCGCAAGACGGCGATGAGTTCGATCATCTACGAAGTGCTCGACATGGGCACCGGCATCCTCGACGCGAAAGGCCGCATCGCGTCGTCGGGCGCGGGCATTCCCGCCTTCATCGGCGTGCTCGACAAGGCCGTGCAGGTGATCGTGAAGAAATTCGCCGGACCCGGCGAGATCGCGCCGGGCGACGTCTTCGTCACCAACGATCCCTATTACGGAGGGGTCACTCATCTGAACGACATCATCGTGGCGATGCCGGTCTTCGCCGATGACCGCATCATCGCTTGGACAGCCAATATCGCGCACAACTCCGACATCGGGGGCAAGTCGCCGGGCTCGCTGTCGGCCGATGCGACCGAGATTTTCCAGGAAGGCCTGCGCCTGCCGGCCATCAAGCTGATTTCGAAGGGCGAGCCGATCCGGGCGGTCTTCGACATCATGACGGTCAATTCGCGCATGCCCGATTTTCTGGAAGGCGACACCTGGGCCGCCATCGCGTCGGTGCGCATAGGCGCCAAACGCCTGTCCGAACTGGCTGCGAAATACGGCGCGGGCACCTTCGAACGCGCCATGGAAAGCTTCATGGAGTTCGGCGAGAAAGTGTCGCTCGCCGAACTCGGCAACCTGCCGCATGGAAGCTTCGAACTCACCGAAGAGCAGGACGACGGGCGCTTCTTCAGCGTGACGATCACCATCTCCGACACCGAGTTCGTGGTCGACCTGCGCGACAATCCCGATCAGGATGCCGGTCCCACCAACACCAGCCGCGACGGGGTGATGGTGGCTGCCCAGATGATCTTCAAGTCGCTGACCGATCCCTATTCGCCGTGCAATGACGGCTCGTTCCGGCCGATTAGGCTTCTGACCCGCGAGGGTTCGGTGTTCCACGCCAGGGAACCGTCGCCGATCGGATTCTACTTCGAGACCGAGGTCCGGGTTTACGATCTCCTGTGGCGCTGCCTGGCAAAGCAGGTGCCGAACCGGCTGGCCGCAGGCCATTTCTCGTCGATCGCCGGCACCTTCATCGGCGGCAAGCATCCCGATACCGGCCGTCACTATACGATCGTCGAGCCACAGATCGGCGGCTGGGGCGCCAGCCACGGACGCGACGGGAATTCCTGCATCTTTTCCGGTTTCCACGGCGAGACTTACAACTGTCCGGCAGAGATTTCAGAAGCGCGCAACGGGCTCATCGTCGACCGGATGGAGCTCAACCCGGAGCAGGGCGGTGAAGGCGAATGGTCGGGCGGACGTGGCCTGCGGATGGACTACCGCATTCGCCAGGACGGCTCGTTCCTGACCGCCGGCTACACGCGTTCGAAAATCCTGCCCTGGTCGCTCGATGGCGCGAAGGAGGGGACGCCCAACTATGTCGAGGTGATCCGCAAGGACGGTTCGGCCGAACGCTATGCGTTCGTCTCCGGCCTGACGGTCGACCGCGACGACGTTATCCGGATCATGACGGGGGCCGGCGGCGGCTTCGGCGATCCGAAGGTGCGCGACCGTTCAGCCATCGCTGAGGACGTCAGGAATGGTTTCGTGACGCCTGAGCGCGCCCGCGACATCTATGGCTTTTCGGCCTGATTTTGTTTCTGGAAGGATTGACGACATGACCGATACGGCAAAGCGCCTCCATGCCCTGCGTGCCAGGATGGCGCAAACCGCGACCGATCTGGTCGCCATCGCGCCGGGCTCCCACATGGACTGGCTTCTCGGCTTTCATCCCCATCCCGACGAGCGGCCCTGCCTGCTTCTGGTCGGTCCCGCGCGTGAGGCATTCCTGATGCCGGTGCTGAACGCCGAAGGCACGCGGGTCTCGACCGACATCGCCTTTCACACCTGGGCCGATGCGGACGGGCCGGCCGAGGCGCTGGCCGCAGCCCTTGGCGATGTCGAGGCCACCGGCGCAAGGCGCGTCGTGCTCGACGAGACTATGCGCGCCGATTTCGCGCTTCTCGTGCTCGATGCGCTTCCCGAGGCGACCCACGCATTTACGTCCGATACGATCGGTGCGCTGCGCATGGTCAAGGACGAGGCCGAAATCGGCAGACTCAAGGCCAATGCAGCCATCGCCGACCGGGCGATGCAGACCGCATTCGCAGCCATCCGGCCGGGCATGACCGAACAGGAACTGGCGGCGCAGATAAAGCAGCATTTTGGGTCCGAAGGCACGGTGCCTGCCTTCTGGATCGTCGGCTCGGGCCAGAACGGTGCCTTTCCGCACCACCAGACCGGTGATCGCAAGCTCGCCGAGGGCGACGCGATCGTCATCGACATCGGCGGGCGCAGCAATGGCTACCCGTCCGACATCACGCGCATGGCCGTCGTCGGCCAGCCGCCGGAGGGCTATGGCCAGATTCATTCGATCGTCGAGAAGGCGGTCGATGCGGCTTTGAAGGCGGCGCGCCCCGGCGCCAGGGCAAGCGAGGTCGACGATGCCGCCCGCCGCACCATCGCCGATGCGGGCTATGGCGAATATTTCGTCCACCGCACGGGCCACGGCATGGGGATCGACGGCCACGAGCCGCCCTATATCACCGCCACCTCCGATACGGTGCTCGAGGAAGGCATGGTGTTCTCGATCGAGCCCGGCATCTATCTGCCCGGCCGCTTCGGCATCCGGTTGGAAGAGATCGTGGTCCTGCGCGAGGACGGCCCGGAAATCTTCTCGTCGCTGCCGCGCGACGTGCATGTGGTGAAGGTGTAGCGCGATGAGCGATCCGATCACCGCCGCCGTCATCCAGGCCAGCCTGGTGGCCGCCGCCGACGAGATGTTCGCGGTCCTGAAGAAGACCGCGATGAGCCCCATCATCTACGAGGTGCTCGATGTCGGCACTGGCATCACGGATGCGACGGGCGAACTCGTGTCGTCGGGCGCGGGCATACCGACCTTCGTCGGCGTGCTCGACAAGGCGGTGAAGCGGATCGTGGAATTGCATGGCCTCGATCACGTGCGCGAGGGTGATCTCTACATCACCAACGACCCCTATTACGGCGGCGTGACGCATCTGAACGACGTCGTCCTCGCCCAGCCCATCTTCGCGGAAGGCGCGCTGGTCGCGTGGGCGGCTTCGATCGCGCATTGGAACGACGTCGGCGGCATGACGCCGGGTTCGATGGCGGTGAATGTCTCGGAAATCTTCCAGGAGGGCCTGCGGCTGCCGGCCGTCAAGCTATTCGAAGACGGCAATCCGTCGCAATCCGTCATCGACATCATCGCCGCCAATTCGCGATTGCCAGATTTTGTTCGCGGCGATCTGTGGGCGCAGGTGGCCGCTGGCCGCAAGGCTGAAACGCGCATTCGCGATCTCGTCGCGACCTATGGCATCGCCGCTTATCGAGCCGCCTTGCAGGCGCTGTTCGACGAAGGCGAGCGTCGCGGGCGCGCCGGCCTGGCGGCGCTGCCGCAAGGCGATTTCCGTGTCGAGGAGCGCCAGGACGACGGTGCGCTCTGGAAGGCGACGATCACCATCACGCCGGACCGTTTCAGGATCGACCTGACAGGCAATCCGAAGCAGCGCGATGCCCCCTACAATACCAGCCGCGACGGGGCCGTCATCTCCGCCCAGATGATCTTCAAGGCGCTCACCGATCCCACGCTCTTTGCCAATGGCGGCTCTTTCCGGGCGCTCGAAGTCGTCACCGAGCCGGGTACCATCTTCCATGCCGAGGGCAACGCGCCGCACGGCTATTATTTCGAGACCCGCATCCGCCTTTACGACATGCTGTGGCGATGCCTGGCGTCCGTCATTCCCGATAGTTTGCCGGCAGGGCATTTCGGCTCGATCTGCGGTACAGTTCTGGCGGGCGATCATCCCGACACCGGCCGGCGCTACACGATGGTGGAGCCGCAGATGGGCGGCTGGGGCGCGACGTCGACACGCGACGGTCTCGACGCGATGTACTCGGCCAGCCATGGCGAGACGTTCAATTGCCCGGTGGAAATCTGCGAAGCGCGCTACGGCATCGATGTCGGCTACAAGCGCCTGAACGAAACGGACGAAAGGGCCGGTCTTTTCAAAGGCGGCAGGGGCTTGTCGCTGTCCTACCGGCCGCGCGGTCGCGCCATGTTGTCGGCGGGCTACAGTCGCAACAAGGTGCCAGTCTGGGGGTCGAATGGCGGCGGCCAGGGCGGAACCAATGGTATCGCTGTCAGCCGCGTCGATGGGAGTCGGACCGGCTATGCCTTTGCCAGCGGCCTCTTGATCGAACCCGGCGACGAGATTCTGATCTCGACGGCCAATGGCGGCGGCTGGGGCCGAGAGCCAGATTCAACGTGACTAGCAGTATGCGATCCGGTGGACCTGCTACCGATCCCAGGAAGCTTTTTTCGCGAAAGACGGGTTCGTCTCCGAGGCCGCCCTGAACAATGGGACAGAAACACGTTGAAAGCGCTGCCGTCGCCACACCGAGTTGCAGGTACAGGAACTGCACCCGCTCAAGCCGGCCAATGCGCCTTCTCGGCTAAGTGTGATCCCAGATGCTGGACTACGCGGGTTCGCAGACGTACTGGCTTGGGCTCGTATGAAGAGCAAGCGCTCCTAATTATATACTTGACAAAGTATGCGCCTTGGACGATAACGAATCCAAGGAGTTACCGCTATGAAGCTCGACAACCCGATTTTCCACGACGCAGACAAAGCCCGCGAGCATCTTGAGGCACAGCGTTGGCCGCATGGCCCGATCTGTTCACATTGCGCTAACTCCGATCAGACCCGCATCACGCCCATGAAGGGCAAGGCACACCGTCCCGGCCTCTATAACTGCATGGAATGCCGCCAGCAGTTCACCGTGACCGTTGGAACCGTGTTCGAGCGCTCCAAGATCGCCCTGAACAAGTGGCTGCTTGCGACCTTCCTTATGACCTCGTCCAAGAAGGGTATGTCCGCGCACCAGCTTCATCGTATGCTTGGCGTCACCTACAAGACCGCGTGGTTCATGGCGCACCGCATTCGTGAAGCCATGAAGGAAGACGTTGCGACTTCCGGTCCTATGGGCGGCGAAGGCAAGACCATCGAAGCTGATGAAACCTACCTCGGCAAGCGCGAGACACCCCGTAAGCTGGCTCGTGGCCGCATTGCCAACCCGACCAAGTCGGGTAAGGCTGGCGGCGCACAGAAGCGTATCGTTGTCGGTCTGGTCGAACGTGGCGGCAAAGCCCGCATGTTCCACTTGAACGACGCTACGAAGGAAACCGTTCGCGACGTGCTGGTTCGCAATGCCGACCGCGCCTCAACCCTCTACACCGACTCGTCGCGCCTCTACACGCGCACTGGCGAGGAATACGCCTCGCACAAGACCACCAATCACGCGCGCGGCGAATACGTTCGTTACGAAGGCGCGGAAGTGGTGCACTCCAACACCATCGAAAGCGTGTTCTCAGTCTTCAAGCGCGGCATGGTGGGCGTCTACCAGCATTGCGGCGAAGCACACTTGCATCGCTATCTTGCCGAGTTCGATTTCCGCTACAACCGCCGCACGGCGCTTAAGGTGTCCGACACCGAACGCCATGACGATCTGCTTTCGATGATCGGCGGCAAGCGCCTTACCTATCGGTGGGTTGGTGAAGCCCGTTACGCCTAAGCAGAAGGCGAAGCGCTTACTTGCTATCCGCAAGCGCAAATTGCCCTGAAACGCTATGATTTCAGCGCGTGATCTGATTCGCACCCACCGGGCCTTGGCTATAGGCAGGACTACAGCCCGGAAAGGAGGTGATGAAAGATGGCTAGGCTCAGGACCTATTAATTCCGGTTGAGATGTGATTCACGGTTTCCGAGAAGGAGGCCGTGATGGGTGATTTGTTTCTGCTGAACGAGCGCCAGATGG